>OGKR01001348.1_pt1 | contig 18416 bp, 16 predicted proteins | sample 1572431 | NCBI WGS metagenome assembly OGKR01 (sample SAMEA2582079, study PRJEB24529) | metagenome | biome: Human gut stool | place: China | collected 2011 | reverse complement strand
GGGTAATGGCAACGCTGTTGCTTCGGCTGGCAGCGCCTTTGCAGGCGTGGGGCGCAGACTCTAAATTTGAGACCCGCAAGACGGGCCGGGAACCCACCAAGAGCGGCGTGATCGGTCTGCTGGCGGCAGCTCTGGGGCTGCGGCGGGACGAGAGCGAAGCGCTGACCCGGCTGACCGGACTGCGGTTCGGTGTCCGTGTGGAGCGGGAAGGGCAGCTGCTGGTGGACTACCACACGGCAAAGACGCAGGACGAAAAGACCTCTTATGTGACCTACCGCCATTATTTGCAGGATGCCGTGTTTCTGGCCGGGATCGAAAGCACCGACACCGCCCTTTTGCAGCAGCTGCAGCAGGCACTGCTGCACCCGGCGTTTCCGCTGTATCTCGGTCGCCGCTGCTGCCCGCCTACCCTGCCGCTCTGTCTGGGAGTACGCCCGGGCAGTTTGCAGGAGGTACTGCAAGCGGAACCGCCCCTGTGCCCGGGACGGCAGAGCCGGATCTTGTTGGACGCCGATCCGCTGGAGCCGGGCACGGCTCCGCAGCGGGATGTGCCGGTGAGCTTTGACCCGCATCATCGGCAGTACGGCTACCGCTCGGTACGGGAACTATGGCAGAAGATGCCGGACAGCCCGGAGACTACGGAGCACGACCCGTTCCGGGAATTGTAAAAAGGGGGCGAGAGAATGTATTTATCACGGGTAGAACTCGATCTCACCCGCCGCAGCACCATGGCTGCGCTGGCGGCACCGCAAAAACTGCATGGCGCAGTGGAAAGCGCTTTTGCAGGGGAGCGCCGCCGCAGGCTGTGGCGGTTGGATCGTCTGGGAGAGCGGCTGTATCTGCTGCTGCTCAGCGAGGACGCGCCGGAGCTGTCCGGCGTGGTGGAGCAGTTTGGCACCGGAGCGGCTGCGGAGACCCGCAGCTACGACCCGCTTTTGCAGCGGGTGGAGCCGGGCAGCTGCTGGCAGTTTCGGCTGACCGCAAACCCCACCAAAAGCTGCAAAGACCCCCAAAACCCCGCAGCGCGGGGAACCGTGGCCGCACATTGCACGACACAGTACCAGAAGCAGTGGCTGTTGGAGCGCGCTGCAAAGCACGGCTTTGCCCTGCGGGAGGAGGGATTTACCGTGACCCGGGTGCAGTGGCTGCATTTTGCCAAGCACGGCACCCGGCCGGTGACCCTGCTGGCAGTGACCTACGAGGGAGTTTTGCAGGTGACTGACCCAGAGCAGTTCCGGGCGCTGCTGTGTCAGGGCATGGGGCGCGGCAAGGCCTACGGCCTTGGGCTGATGACCGTTATGCGCGGAGGAAACTGAGAGGAACGAGATGCCGGGCATGATCCGGCCGGACCTGCAGGCGCTGCCGCAGTATTTTCAGCTGGCAGAAAAAGTGGAGCATCGCGCCCTGCCGGATTGCCGTCTGATACAACAGGTTTATTGCAAACTGAAGGAAACAGCGGTACAATAGCAACGGGAGACACGGTGCTACGGGATCTCTTTAGTCTTTTCCCCGCATGCGCGGGGGTGATCCCATCCACGAATACCACAGAATGATGGCAACGGCCTTTTCCCCGCATCCGCGGGGGTGATCCCGCCTACCACAAGGGCGGTCTGGATGCCGCGCACTTTTCCCCGCATACGCGGGGGTGATCCTATGCATATGGCTGACTGCAAGCGTCAGGTGGCCCTTTCCCCGCATACGCGGGGGTGATCCCTACGTGGTGCTGTACCAGATGCTCTGCCTTATTTTTTCCCTGCATACGCGGGGGTGATCCCGGCTTGCATCCGGTTGGCTACGGCGACAACCGCTTTTCCCCGCATCCGCGGGGCTTCCCAAAAGACCCCTCGCAAGGTTTTGCGTGAGCGCCTGAAAAAGCGTCCCTAAAGCAAACGAACCGCCCCGGTTTCCATAGCAGGAAGCCGGGGCGGTTTTGTATGCAGGAGGCGGGGGCAAGGGCAGTTCCTCTGACCTTGCGCTTTCTGGCATTTCACGGAAAAATGCGCAAACAAAAAGCAGACAGTGTCGTGGAAAGGAGGAGGAAAGCGACACTGCCTGCTGTATAGGAACCCCTGAACATTGCGGCTTGATCAGGAGGGATTTGGTAGTCTGTCCGCCGTTCTGGCTATTGCCTCGCATAGAAACGGGAGACAGTTTTTTATGGGCCTGCTGTGCGCCGCTGCTGCGGCCGCACCCGCAGGAAAATGTGCCTGCATGGGCTTTTGCGGGGAGAACCTTTCGGAGGTTATGGGGGATGTCCGTTCCGTTCTCCCTGAGTGCACCCTTATTATGCCAGACAATCGTGGCAATTCTTTGTGGTAAATTTGAACAGTTTGCAAATAAACGCCCTGCCCATGAAAAAAGACTGCTGAAAAGTCCGCGCTTCTCAGCAGTCCGAATCTGTAATTTTTCCGCGTTACACCCCAAAGAACTCCTTGGCGATGTCGGCGCTGCGCTTAGCGTCCTTGGCGTACCAGTCCGCGCCGATCTTTTCGGCGTATTCCGGGGTCAGCACGGCACCGCCTACCATGATCTTGCAGTCCAGCTGCGCCGCGTGCAGGGCGGCGATGGTCTCCTCCATGCTTTTCAGGGTGGTGGTCATCAGGGCGGAAAGGCCTACCAGATGCACGTCCTTTTCCCGCACGGTGTCCACCACCGTCTCCACCGGTACGTCCCGGCCAAGGTCCAGCACCTCAAAGCCGTAGTTTTCCAGAATGACCCGGACGATGTTCTTGCCAATGTCGTGCACATCGCCCTTGACGGTGGCAAGGACGATACGCCCCTTGCTGGCGCTGCCCTCGCCCTTTTGGGCAATGGCAGTTTTGATCTCCTCAAAGGCGCTCTGGGCGGCGCTGGCAGCCTGCAGCAGCTGCGGCAGGAACAGGGTGCCTTTTTCGTACTTGGCACCCACGATGTCCAAAGCGGGAATCAAGGCTTCGTCCACCACCTCCAGCGGCTGCTTTTCTGCCAGCAGGGCGCGGGTATGGGCGGCGGCGTCACCTTTCAAGCCCTTTTCCACCGCTTTCATCAGGGCGGCGTAGGGGCCGGTAAGTTCTGCTTCGGCGGCACTGGCGGCAGGCACGGTCTTTGCAGCCTGTGCCAGCGCAGTGCTGGCGGGCACGCGGTCGGCAAAGCGCTCGATGTACTTTGTGCTCTGCTTGTCCCGGTTGGTCAGCACGTTGTAGGCGTACACCGCCGCCATCATCTCCTCACTGGAGGGGTTCATGATGGCAAGGTCCAGCCCTGCGTACATGGCCATGGTCAGGAAGGTGGTGTTCAGGTAGGTGCGGCAGGGCAGACCAAAGCTGATGTTGGACACGCCCAGCACGGTGCGCACTCCCAGCTCCTTTTTGCAGGCTTCCAGCGCCTGTACCGTGGCCAGCACATCCTCCTGCTGGGCACTGGCGGTCAGGGTAAGGCAGTCGATGTAGATATCCTCCCGGGGAATGCCCGCTGCCAGCGCCGCCTCGGTGATGCGGCGGGCAATGGCCACGCGGTCTGCGGCTTTGGGCTGGATGCCTTTTTCATCGATGGCCAGTCCCACGATGGCGGCACCGTACTTCTTGCACAGCGGCAGGATGGCGGCAAGCTTTTCCGGCTCGCCGTTGGTGGAGTTGACGATGGGCTTGCCGTTGTACACCCGCAGACCCCGCGCCAGCGCCTCCACGTTGGAGGAGTCCAGCTGCAGGGGCAAACTGGTCACGCTTTGCAGCGCCTTGACCACCTGCTCCATCAGCACCGGCTCGTCCACGCCGGGCGCGCCCACGTTCACGTCCAGGATCTGCGCACCGGCCTCTGCCTGACTGACGGCCTGCTCCAGCACATAGTTCATGTCGCCTTCCCGCAATGCCTGCTGGAAGCGCTTTTTGCCGGTGGGGTTGATACGCTCGCCCACCACCGTGATGCCGTCCACCGTAACGGTGTCCACCGGGGTGCACAGCACCGAGGGCATCCGGTGCGCGGGACGCCCCGGAGTACAGCCTGCAAAGGTGCCGTTGAGCAGCTTGATGAACTCCGGGGTGGTGCCGCAGCAGCCGCCGGCAGCAAACAGGTGCAGCTCCCGGTAGGGCTTCATCTGCAAGGCGAACAGCTGCGGGGTGATGTCGTAGCCGCTGCCGTCCGCCCGGGGCAGACCGGCGTTGGGCTTGACGAACACCGGGAAGTTGCCGGGCACGGCCTCAGCTAGCCGCTTTGCCATGGGGAAAATCTCTTTGGGTCCCAGTGAGCAGTTGATGCCCACGGCGTCTGCCCCTAAGCCCCGGGCGGTGGCGGCAAAGCTTTCCACCGTGCAGCCGGTAAAGGTGCGCCCGCCTGCTTCAAAGCTCATGCTTGCCAGAATGGGCAGGCGGGTGTTTTCCTTGGCAGCCAGCAGGGCGGCCTTCAACTCGTACAGGTCGGTGTAGGTCTCAAAAAAGATCAGGTCTGCCCCGGCGGCTTCGCCTGCCTTGACGATGCGGGCATACTCAGCCACAGCATCCTCAAAGGCCAGCGTTCCGCTGGGCTCCAGCAGCTCGCCCAGCGGGCCTACGTCCAGCGCGGTCAGCGCACCGTAGGGCGCGCAGGCGCGCTTGCAGTTTTCAATGCCTGCGGTGATGACCTGCTCCAGCGTGTAAGCGCTGCCTGCCAGCTTGTGGGCAGAAGCGCCAAAGGTGTTGGCGTTGACGATGCGGCTGCCCGCCGCAGCGTACTGCCCATGGATGCCCTCGATGAGCGCCGGGTCGGTGATGTTCAGCTCTTCCGGGCGTGCACCCAGCTTGAGCCCGGCAGCCTGCAGCATGGTGCCCATGCCGCCGTCCAGCAGGATGGTATTGCTCTGCTTGAAAAGTTCATTCACTTGCACAGGTCTTTCCCCTCTTTCTGTATTCGCAGCGGGTGCGCAGCACACAATGGCCGCACCCGGCCAGTTGTCCTTTTACCGGGTGGTCGCTGACCCCCAGCAGGGCAGTCACGCTCTTGCGCGGGGTCATCAGGTTGGTGTCGGTGACACACAGCCCGGCCTTGCGCACGGTGTCCAGTGCCGCTGCCACCATCGGCTGCACCGCGATGTCCCAATCGCCGTAGCCGGGCGAAAAGCGCCCGGTCAGATACTTTCCCTCGGTCGCCGCCCACTGGCGCAGCTGCGCCTCGGCGGCATCGGCGGCCTGCTCGGCCAGTGCACTGCCCAAGGCATCGGAGGCTACCCCGGCGGCGATATCGCCCACGCCCGCCCGGCGGATCTGGGCATCCACCCCCGGACCCAGCGTCACCGCCAGCAGAATGGCCTGCCCGCAGCCTGCCAGATGCTTGTGCACATCCTCGCCGGGCAGAAGCCCGGCCTCGGTCAGGGCGGGGGTGTCTGCCAGCAGCCACACCGCCCGGGGCATCGCCGCCGCCAGCAGCGGCACGGCGCATTTTTGCAGCAGTGCCAGCGTGGCGGCGTCCGGCTCGCCGTGCGCACCGAAATACCGCGCCGCCTGTACAAGATCTACGGCCTGCGGTTTTTCTATCGCCAGCGGGCGGGGCACACCGATCGCCATGGGCCGCACCTCCTTACTTCGCTCGAATAAAGTACTATTCAGTATACCGCACTTGTGGGCTTTTATCAATCCCGCAAAAGGGGAGGAAATAGAAAAAGGCTGCTCTGTTTTTGGAAAACGGTCTTGCAGTGTGCGCAGTTTTTGCACACATTCGGATTTTTACCGGCAGTTTCACAAGCAAAACAAAAACGCACGCTGATCCTTACCGAATCAACGTGCGTTTGCAGGATCGGAGTGGCGAGACTCGAACTCGCGGCCTCCTGCTCCCAAAGCAGGCGCGCTACCAACTGCGCAACACCCCGGCATCTGGCGGCACGGCTGCACCGCCAGAATATAGTATATCTTTTTTTGCGCGGTTCGTCAATACAGAATCCGCAGTTAGGGGCATCGGTACTTTTCGACTTTTTCAGCCAATAAAAGCAGCAGTGAGGAAGCGGGCGATGACAGGCATCTTTTGCAAAAGGCGAGGTTTTGGTGCAACTGCCGAAAAGCGGATGCAAAAACTGGACAGAACACAAAACTTGTTGCGCTCTAGTTGCAAGCAAGCCGGAAAGGTGCTATCATAACACTATATCGCCGGGAAGTGCGGCGGTGGGAAATTAGACAGAGGCTGAAAAGAAAGGCACGGCGTAAGCGATGACGATACAGGAATGCTATAAAAAGATGGGCGCGGACTATCAGGAGGTGTTGGGACGGCTGCACAACGAAGCCATGATTGGCAGATTTGTGCGGATGTTTTTGCAGGACGACAGCTTTCAGATCCTGGAGGAAGCGCTGCGCAGGGGAGACGTAAAAGAGGCATTCCGTGGGGCGCATACCCTCAAGGGCGTCTGCCAGAATCTTGGCTTTTCCAACCTGTATGCGCCCGCCTATACCCTGACCGAGACCCTGCGCGCCGGGCAGCTGGAGGGCACACAGGAGCAGTTTGCAAAGGTGGAAGAGCAGTATCAATGCACGATGGACGCCATCCGTGCACTGGACTAAAATAGAATGCGGTGTCGGGCGGCTTTCGGGCTGCCCGGCATTGTTCTTTTATGGGATGCGTCTGAAAGCACAGAACCGCCCCCTTGTGCCGCCGCACAGTTTGCGGTATGATAGACAAAAAAGAGGGAAGGAGACTCCATTATGTCCAAACATATCCTTGTCTGTCTGCCCATCAGCGCAGAGCAGAGAACCCGCATTGAGGCGGTGCAGGGCTTTGCATATCGCTTTACCACCCCGGATACTGCCACGGTGGAGGATGCCCTGTGGGCAGATGCCGTGCTGGGCAATCTGCCGGTGCCGCTGATCCGGCAGAACGACCATCTGGAGTGGTTCCAGTCCAACACAGCGGGCCCCAATAACTATCTGGAGCCGGGGGTGCTGCCGGAGAAGTGCATCGTGACCAACGCCACCGGCGCTTATGGTCTGGCCATCAGTGAGTGTATGCTGGCAATGTGGCTCAGCCTGCTCAAGGAGCTGCCCACCTACCGGGACAACCAGCGGGAACACCGCTGGGCACCCACCGGCCACTCTGTGGGCAGCATTGCGGGCAGCCGGGTGCTGTGCGTGGGCATGGGCGATATCGGCTCGAACTTTGCCCGGCGGGCGCATGCGCTGGGTGCTGAGGTGGTGGGCGTGCGCCGCACCGTGCACCCGGATACTCCTTGCCCGGACTACTGCACCCGTGTGGTGGCGCAGAGCGCATTGGACGCAGAGCTGCCGCAGGCCGACCTTGTGGCGCTGAGCCTGCCCGGTACGCCGGAGACACTGCATCTGTTCGGCGCAGAGCGGCTGGCGCTCTGCAAGCCCGGTGCTATCCTGCTCAATGTGGGGCGTGGCACTGCCGTGGACGGCGAGGCGCTGGCAGCGGCTGTGCACAGCGGGCGGCTTTCCGGTGCAGGGCTGGACGTGACCGACCCCGAGCCGCTACCGCCGGAGCATCCTCTGTGGGCGGAGCCGAACGTGATCATCACGCCCCATGTCACCGGCGGCTTCAGCCTGCCCAAGACGCTGGACAACATTGTGGATATCTTTGCACATAACCTCAAACGCTATGCCGCCGGCCAGCCGCTGGATAACCAGATGGACCGCCGCACCCAGTACGCCAGCGGCGCACGGCTGCAAAGCACGCTGTAAAAAGCAAAAACTGCCGCACAACTGTGCGGCAGTTTTTGTTTTTGTAGTTTACAGCATCACTGCGCCTGTGCAAGGCAGGCGTCCATGGCGGTAAAGATGGCCTCGCTGGTCATGGTGGAACCGGTGATGGCGTCCACACCGGCGGTGGAGCCGGTCTGTGTCAGCTGGGCAGCCAGCGTCTCGGCAGCTTTGCCGCCCAAGTCCGGGGTCTCGGCAGAGGCGTCCACCTGTACGGCGGTCACCTTGCCGCCGGTCACGGTGACCGTGACGGTCACCTCGCTCAGGCAACCCTGCGCAGAGGAGGTGTAGCTGCCATCGGTCAGAGGTGCGGCGTTGTCGGCGGCGGGTACGGTGCCGGTGTTGTGGATATACAGGTTCAGCACAATGCCCATCAGCACGGTGGCCACCAGCATGAGCAGGATATTACGGGTCATTTTTGCGGTCATGGTATGGTATCTTCTCCTTGAGGATGATTATTTTGCGGGCTTGAAGCTGTCGCGCAGGGTGACTACCCGGTTGTACACGCCGGGGTTCTTGCTGTCCGGGGTAAAGAAGCCGGTGCGCACGAACTGGAACTTTTCGCCGGGCTTTGCGTCCTTCAGGCTCTCTTCCAGCTTGCAGCCGGTGCGCACGGTGACGCTTTCCGGGTTCAGGTAGTCCTTGTAGTCACTGCCCTCGGGAATGCCGTTCATGTTGGCTTCGGTGAACAGCTTGTCGTACAGACGCACCTCGGCGTCCACGCAGTGTGCGGCACTTACCCAGTGGATGGTGCCCTTGACCTTGCGGCCGTCGGCGGGGTTGCCGTTGCCGGTCTCGAGGTCGGCAGTGCAGTGGATGGCGGCGATGCTGCCGTCGGCGTTCTTGTCCACGCCGGTGCACTTGACGATATAAGCACCCATCAGGCGCACCTCGCCGTCCACGGTCAGGCGCTTGAACTTGGGAGGCGGCACCTCAGCAAAGTCCTCGGCGTCGATCCACAGCTCGCGGGTAAAGGCTACCTTGCGGGTGGTGGTATCGTTGGCTTCGCGGTTGGGGTTGTTGGCCACGTCAAAGTATTCGGTCTTGTCGGCAGGGTAGTTGTCCACCACCAGCTTGACCGGCTCCAGCACGGCAATGCGGCGCTGTGCGGTCAGGTCCAGCTCGCTGCGGATGCAGGCTTCCAGCTGGCGCATATCGATCAGGTTGTCAGACTTGGAGATACCGGCTTCCCGCACGAAGGTGAAGATGGAGGTGGGGGTGTAGCCGCGGCGGCGCAGACCGCACAGAGTAGGCATACGGGGATCGTCCCAGCCGTCCACGATGCCCATCTCCACCAGCTCGCGCAGGTAGCGCTTGCTCATGACCGTGTTGGTCATGTTCAGGCGGGCGAACTCGCGCTGCTTGGGGAACTCGGCACCAAAGATGTTCTCGATGACCCAGTTGTACAGCGGACGATGGTTCTCGAACTCCAGACTGCACATGCTGTGGGTGATGCCCTCGATGGCGTCCTGAATGGGGTGGGCGAAGTCGTACATGGGGTAGATGCACCACTTGTTGCCCTGACGGTGATGCTCGGCGTATTTGATGCGGTAGATGGCCGGGTCACGCATATTCATGTTGGGACTTGCCAGATCTATCTTGGCACGCAGGGTCTTTTCGCCCTCCTTGAACTCACCGGCACGCATCCGGCGGAACAGGTCGAGGTTTTCTTCCGGGCTGCGGTCGCGCCACGGAGAGGGGCGGGAGGGCTTGCCGGCATCGGAGCCGCGGTACTCGCGCATCTCCTCGCGGGTCAGGTCATCCACATAAGCCTTGCCCTCGGTGATGAGCTTCTCGGCGTACTCGTAGCACTTGTCAAAGTAATCGCTGCCGTAGAAGATGCCGCCGTTGGGGTCGGCACCCAGCCAGTGCAGATCCTCGATGATGCTGTTGACATACTCCTCGCCTTCGCGGGCGGGGTTGGTGTCGTCCAGACGCAGATTGAATTTGCCGCCGTACTGGTTCGCAATGGACCAGTTGATATAGATCGCCTTGGCGCTGCCGATGTGCAGGTAGCCGTTGGGCTCCGGCGGGAAACGGGTATGGATCTCGCTGACCTTGCCCTCGGCGAGGTCGGCGTCGATGATCTCGGTCAAAAAGTTTTTATCAGCCATGGTGGAGTTCCCCCTTCATCCGGGCCAAACCGCCCGGTACTGCTCATGATTCAATACCCATTATAATACACCATTTTTCGCTTTGCTTCAAGCCAGAAATACAAACCATCGAAAAACAGCTGCTCTGGGCACTTTATTTCTGCGGGTAAAATGCGTTGAGGTAGCTGACCAGCGCACCGATCTGGTTGGCTTCGTTGTGGAACGCGCAGGGCACGATCTCCGGCCGGGGCAGGCTGCGGGCCTGCTCCTCGCTGAAGGGATGGCCCTTCAGGATCTTTTCCTCATACACCCGGTCGAGGGTCTCGATGAGGAGGGGCTGGCCGCTGATGCCGCCGCCGATGGCCACCTTTTCGAGATCCAGCAGGACGCTGAGGTTGTAGATCTGCACATCCACCGCCATGCAGAAGGCTTCCAGCACTTCCAGCGCCTCCGGCTCCCCTGCGTTGGCCGCATCAAAGAAGAGCCTGCCGTTCATCGGGGCATCGGCAGGCAGCTGCCTGCGCACCCGGTAGGCATCCAGCAGCGCGGAGGTGCTGCACTGGCAGGCCATCGACTTTTTGCCGTCGCTCCAGGCGTCGGCGTTGGTGTTCATGAAGCTGTACTCGCCCGCGGTGAAGTCCCGGCCGCGCACCAGCTGGCCGTTGACGATCAGACCGCCGCCCACGCCGGTGCCGATGACGAACACCGCCGCGTTGCTGCACCCCTGCAGCGCACCGCGCTGCAGCTCGGCAATGGCAGCCGCCTTGCCGTCATTTTCGATCCAGACCTTGCAGCCGCAGAGCTCGGCCAGGCGCGGGCCCACCGGGGTGCCGATGTTATAGATGATGGAGGGTGCACCGCCGCCCCGGACCACACCGTGCTCGGCGTCGATGAAGCCGGGCAGGCTCAGTGCGATGCCGTCCACCTCGTCCCTGTGGGGGCGGTAGAGCTGCGCCAACGTTTCGAGAAAGTGCGGCTGGCTGTCGCTGGGCGTCGGGATGCTGCCGGACTCGTACCGGTTCATCGCATCGTCCATGACCGAGTATTTGATCTCGGTGCCGCCCACGTCAAAGATCATGACCTTCATGCTGGTTTCCTCCCGGTTCCGTTTTTTCTTATTATGGCAAAAAATCGGCTATAAGTAAAGGCATTTGCCGGAAATTCCACCCTCTCCGTCAGCGCTCACGCGCTGCCACCTCTCCCGAAGGGCGAGGTTTTGCCGCAGCGGCAACATATACAGCACAAAAGCTCCCCCATCGGGGGAGCTGGCGAGCGAAGCGAGACTGAGAGGGTATAAAAAATCCCACGCTGCGGCAAAGCAAAACGCAGCGTGGGGACGAAGATAGCTTAACCTAAAAAGAGGATGTCAGCGCTCAGCGGGCGACGACGTACTTGTGCAGGGTCTTACGGACTGCGCCGTTGCCAGCATACAGCTCCTTGACCATGCCCTCGATCTGCTCACCCAGACCGACCGCATACAGGTCCACACCGAAGATGTCGGCGCGGCTGTACAGGTTCTTCAGGCAGCTGAAGTCCTGCTCGCCTTCCTTGACTTCCAGCGGAGCCACGATGGCCTGCAGCTCGGCCAGCATCGGATCGGGAGAGATCTCAAAAGCCTTGCCGTTGTCATCAATGCCCTTCAGGTAGCGGGCATAGCCAGCCAGCACCAGCGGGATCAGGACCAGATTGCTCTTGTCCAGGCCGCGGGCCTCGTAAGCCTTGATGGTCTCGCCGAAGCGGATGGCCAGCTTCTGGGAGGTATCGGTAGCGATACGCTGAGGTGCGTCGGGCATGAAGGGGTTGGGCAGGCGGCGGTTGATGACCGCGCCGATGAACTCATAGGGGTTCAGGACGCCCGGATCGACGACGACGGGCATGGCCTCGATGTAGCCGATCTTCTGGATGAAGGGGCGCAGGTCCTCATCGGCCATTTCGGCAGAGATGAGGGTGTAGTCCAGCATGCAGCCATAGATGGACATGGCGGTGTGCAGCGGGTTCAGGCAGGTGCAGACCTTCATCTTCTCGATCTTATCGACGGTCTCGCGGTCGCAGTACAGAACACCGCCCAGCTCCAGCGGAGGACGGCCATTGGTGTAGTGGTCCTCGATGCAGAGATACTGGGTCTCCTCGGCGTTGACGAAGGGAGCGGTGAAGGTGTGCTTCTCGGTGACGATGGTATAGTTGTCCTCAAAGCCGTCGTCGGCCAGCATCTTCTGGACCTTGGCGTCGGGGCGCGGGGTGATCTTGTCGATCATGCTCCAGGGGAAGGTGACCTTGGTCTCGTCCTGCACATAGGCGAGAAACTCGGCGGGCACCAGGCCCTGCTCGACCCACTTGGAAGCGTAGGTGAAGACGGCATTCCTGACCTTGTCGCCGTTGTGAGAGCAGTTGTCCATGCTCTGCACGGTCAGGGGCAGCTTGCCGGCCTTGAAGCGCTCGTACAGCAGAGCGGTGACCTTGCCCATGGCCAGCACGGGGGTCAGGCCGCGCTCCAAGTCAGCGGGAGCAACGCCGTAGCCCTTCTCGGTGATGGTGAAGGAGATCATCTGCAGGCTGGGGTTCTGGAAGATCTCCACCAGACGTGCCCAGTCAGCACCGAAGGAGTAGTCAGCCTTCAGGCTCTCGGTAACGGAAGCGATGACCTTCTTCTCGATCTCGCCGGTGGACTTCAGGCAGACCAGCAGGCTCAGGTTATCGTAGGGGCGGTAAGCCTTGTCGATGATCTCATAGTCGAAGCTCTCGGCCACGATGACGCCGCGGTCATACTTGCCGCTGTTCAGGGCGTCGTTCAGGACGGCTGCGGGGAAGGCGCGGAAGATGTTGCCTGCGCCGAAGTGCACCCAGGTCGGCTCCGCATGGGTCTTGGCCTTGACAGCCTCGACGTCGAACTTGGGCAGCTCGTAGCCTTTTTCTGCCCACTCGGCGGACAGATTGCCGTTTTTGATATCAGACAGCTTCATTTTGATGCTCAGCCTTTCTTTTTCTCTTCATCCAGACGGTCCAGCAGATCCCAGACGCCCAGCATATACTGGATGCCCAGCGCACGGTCATACTTGCCGTAGCCGGGGCGGCAGCTGCCGGGGCCTTCCTCCCACAGCTGACGGCCATGGTCGGGGCGGATGTAGCCCTCGAAGCCGCAGTCATGGTAGGCGCGCAGGATCTCGATGATGCCGGTCTCGCCGCAGCAGTCGCGGTGGGCAGCCTCGGAGAAGTCGCCGTTGGGGAAGTGATGGATGTTGCGGATGTGTGCGAATGCGATGCGGTCGCAGTGCTTGCGGACGATCTCAGCAACATTGTTGTTGGGGTTTGCGTTCAGGCTGCCGGAGCACAGGGTCAGGCAGTTGTACTCGTCATCCACCATGCTCAGGAAGCGGTCGATGCTCTCAGCATCCACCAGCAGGCGGGGCAGGCCGAAGATATCCCAAGGGGGATCGTCCATGTGAATGGCCATCTTGATGTCGCACTCGCGGCAGGTGGGCATGAGAGCTTCCAGGAAGTACTTCAGGTTCTCCCACAGCTTCTCCTTGGTGACGGGGGCATAGGCCTTGAACAGCTCGTCCAGCTTGGCCATACGCTCCGGCTCCCAGCCGGGGAAGGTCATGTTGTACTTCTCGGTGAAGCCCAGGATATAGTCGGCCATGGCCTTGTAGTCGTTCTGGATCATGTCCTTCTGATAGAACAGAGCGGTGGAGCCATCGCCGACGGGGTGGAACAGGTCGGTGCGGGTCCAGTCAAAGATGGGCATGAAGTTGTAGCAGATGACCTTGACACCGAACTTGGACAGGTTGCGGATGCACTGCTTGTAGTTCTCGATATACTGGTCGCGCGTCGGCAGGCCGATCTTGATGTCGTCATGAACGTTGACCGATTCCACAACGTCCATATCGAAGCCATAGGCGTGGATCTGGTCTGCGACCTTCTGGATCTCATCGACCTCCCAGATCTCGCCGGGCATCTTGTCGTGCAGTGCCCAGACGATGCTGGTCACGCCGGGGATCTGCTTGATGTCGTTCAGCGTGATGGGGTCGTTGCCCTCACCATACCAACGCCAACCCATTTTCATAGGCATAGGGGTTTCCTCCTTATGTTGCTTTGCTTTTTCGTCCGCAGCAACCGCTGCGGCACGTCTCTGCATATATTCTAATATATCAGTTCCAACTTGGCAATTGGCGTTTTGACATTTTTCAGAGTTTTTTCTTGTATACTTTAGACAAAAAGACGACCACACAAAGGATTTTCCCCTTTTTGCGGCCGTCAAATACACGATTTTCTTGCTATTTTTTTGTCAATATCGGCAATTTCCAGTTTCTCTCACCGCCGGGCTTGCAAACAGCGGAGCAGGCGGGACGTTTACCCTTCAACAAAGTAATCCGGATGGATAGCTCTGGCCTGTTCCACCGAGAGCTTATAGCGGTTCAGGTGCTCGTGCAGGGCGCAGCCGACATCGTCCTCGCTGCCGTGGAGGACGGCCTCCAGAATGCGGGTATGGGCCCCGCAGACGGATTTGTTCTCGTCGGTCTGCAAGCTGAACTTGCGCAGCCGCTCGATGTGCTGGAAGGTGGACAGCATGTGGTCGAAGTGCGCTTCCATGCCGCACAGCTCGAACGCGCGGCGGTGGAAGGCGTTGTCAAGTTCCAGCATCCGGGTCTCGCGGTTCTCGGCGCCGGAATCGCTCTCCAGCACACGGTACTGCTCAATGAGCAGGCGGTAAGCCCGCTCCTGCTCGCCGGTCAGCCGCCCGCGGATGTGGTTCAGGATCTCCTTTTCCAGCGTATAGCGCGCAAACTGCTCCATCTCCATGAGCGTCAGGTCGATGGGGGCAACATAGGTGCCGCTCTGCGGCTTGATGGTGACCATGTGAGCGATGTTGAGCATGATCAGTGCCTCCCGCATGGGGGTGCGGCTGATGCCCATCTCCTGCGCCAGTGCATGGTCATTGAGCTCATCGCCGGGCTTGAGTTCCATTGTAATGATACGGCTGCGGATGGTCTCGTATGCAGCCTCCCGTGCACTCCGTACTGCCATCGTAACGTTCTCCTTTTATCCACCAAAACAATTCCGGTCGCTCTCCGGTCGCTCTTTGATATATTAGTGAAAGAGCCAGTTTTATTTTACCCCCGAAGCGCACCATGCGTCAAGGGGATTTGGACATAAAATGCAATTTTTTCTTGTCAAGCCGTTTTCTTCGTCTTTTTGGTATAAAGGACCGGCACCCAGACGGCCACCAGCGCCAGACCGCAGACCACATCAAGGATGGAATGCTGTTTTGTGAAGACCGTGGAGGCACAGATAAGGGCAGCCCACACCCAGGCCAGCACCTTCAGGCCGGGGCGGCCTTTTGCCAACCTGCTCTGAGAGAACGCCAGCGCCATGCAGCCGGAACTCTGGCAGTGGATGGACGGGCAGACATTGACCGAGGCATCCGCCTTCCAGAGGAGCTGCATGATCTGCATCGCGACGTTGTCGCGGCCGACGGCCTCCGCCGTGGGGCGGATGTCCAAACCGTTGGGCAGTACCATATAGAGAATGAGGCAGAAGGTCATGCCGGAGAACATCATCAGGCAGAGCTTGTCGTAGCTTTCCGTGTCGTTCCACCAGAGCAGCGCTGTGACCACTGCCAGCAGCAAAAACCAGCTGCAATACGGGAAAACGAACCACTCATTGAAGGGGATGAAGTCGTCAATGGGGCTGTGGATGATGTACTTCGGGTCGGTGATGGTCAGGTCCAGCCAGAAAAACCAGACCAGATACACCACCCAATATGCCTGAAACCACAGATGCGGCTTCAGGCGGGAGCGCAGCGAGCGTGTATTCATGTATTTTCTCCTATAATTTTGATTCCGCAACGACTTATTTTATCATAATGCGCCGTATTGCGCAAATGGAATTTTTACGTTAAAATGAAAAAGATCATGTGATACCTGGTACAACCTCTCCGTCATTGCTGCGCAATGCCACCTCTCCTTGTAGGAGAGGCCTTGGCAGTCCTCGCAACGCGTTCGGTTTCGCCAGAGGCTCCCCTACCAGGGGAGCTGTCGAGCGTGAGCGAGACTGAGAGGTTGTACCACATCCTGCGTTTCCGTTTTGCACCACGTTTTCCGGAAGACTTTCCTTTGTGCAACCTCTCCGTCATTGCTGCGCAATGCCACCTCTCCTTGCAGGAGAGCGGTCGGGCGGATGCGAGACGGAGAGGTCGTACGAAGGAAAAGCGAACCAAAGGAGCCTTTATGTCAAACACCACTTCTCCCCGCCTCGTGGCCCTTGACCTCGACGGCACCCTTCTGAACCATCAGGGGCAGGTCACACCCCGCACCCGGCAGGCCATCGCGGAGGCAGTCGCCCGCGGCATCGTGGTCCTGCCCGCCACCGGGCGGCCGCTGTCCAATCTTCCGCCGGTCGTGGCCCAGCTGACCGGCATCCGCTACGCCATCACCTCCAACGGTGCCGCCGTCTGGGACCTGGGCACCGACCCCATGAGCGCCGTCTACAGCCGCTACTGCAATGCTACCGAACACCGCACCACCGAGCCGGTCTCCCTCATCGCGCGGCCCATGCCGGTGGAGCTGGCGCGGGAGGCCTTTGCACTTTATATGGAATACCCCGGCGCGATGAGCGTCTTCTGCGATGGCCGCACCTACCGTGACACCGTCGCCATGGAGCGGTTCGCCCGCCGGAACGCCCGGCGCGGCTCCACCGAGGCCCGCCAGCCCAACGACGGCCGGTTCACGGTCGTGCGGGACCTCACCGAGTGGATGAGCCGCCACGCCCACGAGGTGGAGAAGTTCTGCATGTTCTTCGATACAGTGGAGCAGGCGCAGGCCGCTCTCCCCCGCTTCCGTGCCCTTGCCGGGGCCGAGGTCGTGCAGGGTTCGCCGGACAACATCGAGCTCACGGCGCAGGGGGTGGACAAGGGCACGGCCCTGCTGGCGCTGGCCGACCTGCTGCACATCCCCCGCGAATCCACCGTGGCCGTGGGCGACAGCGAGAACGACCGCGCCATGCTGGAAAAGGCTGGCATTGCCGCTGTGATGGCCAACGGAATGCCCCACATCCAGGCTCTGGCCGACCTTGTGAGCACGAACGACTGCGACCACGACGGCGTGGCCGAGCTGTTTGAGCGGCTGGGGCTGTGAGCGTTCGGCATTTTTGTGCAATGTATACAAGCTCTTATGCAAAACATTGTGCTTGTTGAGCATTACCAAAACCCCCGCTGTCGTTTATACTAATATTACGAACGTATGGTGGGGCAGAGTGTGCCCAAATGGGCCAAAGCCCCGCCCCCAGAGTGAAATTAAAAGGAGAATGCGTTATGAATCCCATTGTCGAAAAGGTCTATCAGATCGGCATTATCCCTGTTATCGCTTTCAACAGCGTGGACGAGGCCCTGCCCCTGTGCAAGGCTCTGGCAGAGGGCGGCCTGCCCGCTGCTGAGGTCACCTTCCGCACCGCATGTGCTGAGGAGTGCATCCGCAAGATCCACGAAGAGATGCCCGAAATGCTGCTGGGCGCCGGCACTGTCCTGACCACCGAGCAGGCAGACCGCGCAATGGCAGCAGGTGCTTCCTTCATCGTGGCTCCCGGCTTCGACCCCGAAGTCTGCAAGCACGTCATCGACAAGGGCGGCATCATGATGCCCGGCACCGCTTCCGCAGGCGAGATGCAGCAGGCCATGAACCTGGGCTGCGAGGCTCTGAAGTTCTTCCCGGCTGAGGCCAACGGCGGCGTGAACATGCTGAAGAACATCGGCGCTGCCCTGAAGAGTGCCCGCTGGATGTGCACCGGCGGCGTCAACGCCAAGAATGTCAACGATTACCTGGGCTACGACCAGATCTTCGCCGTCGGCGGCACCTGGATGTGCAAGAGCGACGTCATCAAGGCTGGCGACTGGGCAAAGATCACCGCACAGAGCAAGGAAGCCGTTGACACCATGCTGGGCCTGAAGCTGATGCACGTCGGCATCAACACCGGCAACGAGGAAGAGGCCATGAAGGTCGCCAACCTCATCGGCGGTCTGCTGAACATGAAGGTCGCTTCCGGCAACTCCAGCATCTTCGTCGGCAACAAGGAGTTCGAGATCATGAAGAAGCCCGGCCGCGGCACCAATGGCCACATCGCCATCGGCTGCAACAACGTGGACCGCGCCATCTACCACCTGTCTCAGCGCGGCGTGAAGTTCGATCTGGACAGCAAGAACGTGAAGAACGGCAAGACCGTTGCCTGCTACATGGCAGACGAGATCGCCGGCTTTGCCTTCCATCTGGTGCAGGCATAAGCGCCTGTCCCCCTTTTACCGTAAAAGCCCCGCCGCAGCGGGTATGCCCTGCGGCGGGATGATGAAACACCTGATATAAAGGAGAATAACCAATGAAAGTCGTTACTTTTGGCGAACTGATGGTCCGTCTGCAGCCCTTCAACTACGAGCGTTTCGTTCAGGCTAACAGCCTGGAGTTCAGCTTCGGCGGCGGCGAGGCTAACGTTGCTGTTTCTCTGGCCAACTACGGTCTGGACGCAGCTTTTGTTACCAAGCTCCCCGCACACGCCATCGGCCAGGCCGCTGTCAACAGCCTGCGCCGCTACGGCGTTGATACCAGCATGATCACCCGCGGTGGTGACCGTGTGGGCATCTACTACAACGAGAAGGGCGCTTCTCAGCGTGGTTCCGTCTGCATCTACG
>OGKR01001304.1_pt1 | contig 19001 bp, 16 predicted proteins | sample 1572431 | NCBI WGS metagenome assembly OGKR01 (sample SAMEA2582079, study PRJEB24529) | metagenome | biome: Human gut stool | place: China | collected 2011 | reverse complement strand
GATTACCGTGACCGGACTTACACCGGCTAGTGTGGTCCAGCTTCGCTGGACACACGGCATAAAGAAAGAGACCTCACTGTGATACAGTTAAGGTCTCTCTATTGATGTCCTATTTTTTCACTTCTCCATTCGTGTTCTATTCTGGCTACTTAATACATTGCGGGAATGATTGTGAAACGAAAAAACAGCATAAAAATAGCACCAAATGCAGAACTATTTTCTATCCTTAAAAGCAAAGGCAGCAAATCATTTCTGATCTACTGCCTAATTCTTTTCGTATTCGCTTGTCGCCTATTCCATTGCAGGCTCTTTCTTCTTAATGACTGCTTCCACAGCAGCCACGCTTGTTTCTGCAACGTCTGCAATTTGATCTAATGTATAACCTTTTTTATACATATTCAAAATGAATTTTTCTGTAGCTTTTTCCTCAATGCCTGTACTCAGATTACACATAATTCTCACATCTTCTCTTAATTCATTGCTGATTGGGATATTATACTTATATGTGATTGATCTTTTTTAACGTATACCGTTATAATTTCAACAGATTCATTACCAGTTTTATCATAATTTCTTTCTCATCAGCTTTTGATTCTGCAATCATCAAAGTAATGGCTACCAACGTTCCATCACTAAGTCTCTTTTCTCCATCCAGAAACAACACATTGTTTTTATCTAAGAATTCCAAAAACAGTGATGCTGCAATTCTTTTACAGCCATCAGCATAAGGATGATCCTTAATCATAAAATACAGTAAATTTGCAGCTTTCTCTTCTACCGATGGATATGCATCTTGTCCAAAAACGCTTTGATATATCGCAGCAATTATACCTGCTACTTTTCCGGCTTCTTTTTCTACCCCGAAAACATCTGTATGAAAAGAATCTTTCATTTTTCCAACCATCCGAGTACATTCATCATAGGTAATGCGATATATAGGCGCACTTCCATCTGGTTTACATAATGTTTGATGGTCATATTGGTCAAGTAAAAGCAACGCTTCCGTATATTCATTTACAGCCCTAAGCACATCTTTTTCCTCTATGTCAAGTGCATCCGCAAGCATCCTTGTCTGAATGTCAACCGTTTTTCGAAGTGCCTGAAGACGCCTCTCATTAAGAGCATAACCCTTCATAATATATTGTTTAAGAACATTATTTGCCCATTTTCTAAATGCTATACCTCTTTTTGAATTTACCCTATATCCAACTGCTAAGATCACATCTAAAGAATAAAATGCAACTGACTGCTTTACACCATCAACACGCATTTTTTGCGTGTTGTTATTTTTATCAACTTCTGAAGACTTAAATATATTATTTATATGTTTTCTGATGTTTGTTTCGTCTTTATCAAACAAAACAGCCATCTGGTTAGCCGATAACCATACTGATTCTCCGTCTTGAGATACCGGAACTTCTAATTGTATATTTTCATCCATAAACAAAACGATATCATTTTCCCTATTCTGCATCCATTAAACCTTCCTCATAATGTATCTATTATAAATTTTATCGTATTTTTCAGATCCAGTCCATCTTTTTTCCTAAACAAGAGACTCCTCTTAAAAAGTCTACAATCACATATTCTTCATTTCTCTATCCCACCATCGAAAGATATTTATATATTGTCACCCTCGAGCATTTCATCAATCTCGCGAACTCAGCCACATTGATTTCCCTATTTTTATATTTCTGGTAGTATTTCCAAAACTTGTCCGGCAATCTGTGGTGCTAGAACTGGGAAAATGACGGAAGCCATTTATCTCGAAGTGACTGAGAAGACAGAAGCTGCCAAAAAGGCTGGACGCCAGGTTTCCGTCTCCGGAATGTTGAAATTTTTAGGTGTCTCTCGCTCAGGATATCTTGCATGGCTCCACCACGTACCTTCTGATACAGAAAAACGTCGTGAAGCTGTAAAAGCAAAAATACAGGATATTTATGATGATTCCAAGCAGAACTACGGCGCTCCGAAAATCACTGTAGAACTGCGAAAAACCGGTGAAGTCATTTCGGAAAGAACTGTTGGTACATATATGCGCCAAATGGGAATCCGTGCTCAGTGGAGCAAACCATGGACAATCACCACAAAAGATTCTGATTTCAGCACAGAATTACAAAATATCCTTGATGAACAGTTTAATCCTGACCGCCCGAATGCTGTCTGGTGTTCGGATATCACCTACATCTGGACAATAGACGGATTTGTCTATCTGACCAGTATTATGGATTTATTTTCCAGAAAAATCATAGCCTGGACACTTTCAGAAACACTGGAAGTATCCTGCGTGATTGATACTATAAACAAAGCCAAAGCTCGCCGAAATATTGATCAACCATTAATTATCCATTCGGATCGTGGCAGCCAATATGTTGCAAAGGAATATAAAAAAGCAACCGAAAATATGCAGCGTAGCTACTCGAAGAAAGCTTTTCCGTGGGATAATGCATGCATTGAATCCTTTCATTCTGTTATCAAACGTGAATGGCTCAATCGCTTTAAAATCCGTGATTATAAGCAAGCATACCAGTTGATTTTTGAATATCTGGAAGCTTTCTACAATACGAAACGAATTCATAGCCATTGCAACTATATGTCGCCAAACGAATTCGAACAAGTGTATGAAAGAACGAACACTGAGGCTGAGCTTCTGGCAGGTTAAAATGGGGAAAAATTTCTCATTTTAACTTGTACTAAATCTTGACATAGGACCACATTGTGCAAATAAGAAATCCGAATATGTTTGTTTCCCCTACGAATTTACACTGCTCTCAAACTCCAAGGTATTTTACAAGACACTGTTTTTGTTTGTTTCCCCTACGAATTTACACTGCTCTCAAACTGTGTGTTATTGCTGTTGCTGATTCGTTATGTTTGTTTCCCCTACGAATTTACACTGCTCTCAAACCTAATAATAAAATATTTTTTCTTTTTTTTAGTTTGTTTCCCCTACGAATTTACACTGCTCTCAAACATATATTTTTAATTTCCTTTGTTATTTTTTGTTTGTTTCCCCTACGAATTTACACTGCTCTCAAACCTCAAATCGTCCAAGAATAATATTCTGCCAAATACCCGTGTTCCTTCATAGGTCGCATCATTCATCTTTATATTAACACAAAATACATTGATCTGCATCCACTATATATCGCTTTTCTAGATCTAATATCGGGTGCTCTACAGAGTCAACTAACAATATTTCATATTGATGAACTGTTACATTTTTTAAAAATTCTTTCATTTCATACTCTGATAAATAGCTTCTTAAATTTGCCAAAACAAACAATTTCTTACTATCATATACACTCACCAACTCAAAATAATCCAGTATTTTTTCTCCGAGATTATCATAAACGCTCTCAACTTCGATGCCTGCTGATTTTATTAAAGACTCCAGATTTATTTTAGAAAACCCTATATTTCCCACCATATCCGCTGTTAACTCTAATAAATATTTTTCCCAACTCGACAGTGCTGTTGTTGTTTGAGCAAAATGTTGTTCACTGACGGCTATCTTCTGCATCTCATTCATAATTTTTGTTAACAACCCCTTCTGGTTCATGTCAAAAGGAATAAATTGGGAAATCAGCTCCACATTTTTTGATAACGGAATTATTTTGTCATTGCAAGACAGTACTATCTTTCCCACATTTCCTCGCAATTGTTCAGCCATATCGTTTAAAATACTACACCACACTACTTGATTTTCAATCACAAGAGATTGACATTTTTTCTGTCCACACTCTAGCAAGCAATCTATTTGTGGAATAAATAATTTCATAAAATCACCAACCTCTCTTCTGTATCTATGACATCACTTGTGTATTCTCCAACTACATAATCCATTTTAACAAACTGTTTTTCCGTCACCGTCAATATCTGCACTAATCCCTGTGGTGGCTTGTTTTTATGAATAAGTAACTTAACCGAATTCTCAACAGATGGGCTTGTTATCATTTTGCAATATACGGATTCCTGCAGCATAACAAACCCGTTTTTTATTAACAATTTACGAAACTGCCGATAATGTCGTTTTTCCTCCACTGTGATTGCCGGCAAATCAAAGAAAACTATCATTCTCATAAATCGAAATCCTGCCATACTTTCTCCGCAACAAATCTCCTAGCTCATACTATAAAATTTAATTCCTGAAGAATCTCCATCATTTATTGCATCCAGAACACTCTTTGTATATATTTTTATTGCATTCATTACAAACTGTTCCTGCCCATCCACTTCAACTCTTTGATCTAACATTTTCCATATTTCATGTTTTTGTTCCTGCCCAAATTCTGTTGGTTTCATCTCATAAACTATCCTGTCAACCAGAACACGAAATGGTTCCATTAAATCACAAGATAAATTAAAATGATTGAACATATTGTTATGAAATATTCCGAGTTGAGTTAAATAACCATTCGCACAAACCTCTCTATTAAATGCTGACAGCAACAAACTGTATCCATAATTTAATGATGCATTTGTTGCTGTATCTGCACTACGTGTAAAGTCCATTCCAAACAAAGCATTAAAATATACTTTTGCTGCATGCCCCTCTCTATTGGTTGCATCAGCCAATTCTATCTGTCCTGTATACCCCGATAACAATATTGCCTGCTCTTCATAACCTGTTTCTCGTAAAAAATCCACTTGCTTTCTAATCTTCTCACTAACAATGTCACGCCAGATATTATCTTTTGTTGTCTGCTCCCACATAATCTGTGTCCGAACCTTTGCTGAACTGTCATGACTCCCATGATGTGGGATTAATTCTGCAATTGGACTTCGTTTTGAATCACAAAATATAACTTTCACTTTTCTGATGGTCAATTCTTCAATCAATATTCCTGTCAGTGAGACAGCAGGATTCTCAATCATGAGAATTGCTACCTCATCTAACAGAATGCGTTTTGTATCCAGACTACGAACAACCAGATACCCCATTTTATAGTCTAATTTTGATTGACTTTCTATTATAACAATACGCCAACTCATAAATACTCCAATATATTCTCTGACACTACTTCCCAAAGACCTGATGCCGATTGATCAATAATGCGGACATCTGTATAATTCTTTTTCCAATTTGAAATTGTGCTGCTAAAATTAACCGTTGCTGCACTATGCGATTTCCCACCGATTAATGTCAAATCACACCCTGATGTCATTCTTCCAAATACCTGATGAATATTCAGCAGAACCTGACACTGTTCTATCACACTACAGTCTATAAATTTTTCTCGTCCCTCTATAAGTGTCTGTATTGGTGTGTTTATTCTCTTTCGATATATAGAATTCTGTAGCTTATCTAAATATAAATCGTATAGTTTCAAATTATCTTCAGGATGCACCACATCATAATCAACATCATAAATATATCTTGAATTATTCTTAACCTTTTCTACAAGTCTCTCTACCTTCTTTAAATAATATTTCCAATATTCGTCAGAAGAAAATTGCATAATTGGCTGTGCTATCAAACATTTTCCACCACTTGCATTACCGGTAATGCATACACGGAATCCATCTAAAGATAATACCGTATTTACTTTCCAAGGTCGCATTCCTATAGGAAAATCTACTTCTTCTACGGGTTTTCCTATGATGCGTTGCAGACGATCTTTTGTATATTCTTTTGCAAATATTTCATCCTCCAAGAAACGATTACCGTATAACAGCTCAACTGATAGCACCATCAACACAGTCTTTTTTCCACTCTTATATCTGACCGGTATAAAAAACATAACACCTGCCTTATTATATCCACCGTATTTCTCTGTTGGCAGACCTGCTTTTAATGGAGTAAGCCCCAGTGCTTTTTTTACTGGATTTTGATCGAATAGTCCTCCTGTTTTAAATGTTGCATACTTCGTGAAATGTGCAGTATTTTTCTTTGCTGTTTTTAAAACTCCTGGCAGCATATCCTTGTTCCACACTTCTTTTCCATTACAGTTAACAGTATGTGTAAAAAGAGTTTTTGTTTTTATGCTATAGGATGAGTTTACATTAAACCACTGGCGGGAAAAACGCATATGATATACGTTCCCTACAACAATATTCAGATATGCATCTACCGCATGATGCAAATCATTGTAACTACGTGATTTGTATAAATCAAATTCATGACGAAAATCCGATATTAATCCAGCTTTTGAATATACAATCTCTGCCTCCGGATATCTTTCCTTCAGTAACTCTGCTACTACTTTTGTTGATTGTGATGTTTCAGTCAACTGGCGATTAATAAATCCATACTTTTCATCTTCTGTAAATGGAGTGGAACGAATCAATCTCTTGTACTTTTCATCTGATATAGTTCCAACATGATGCCAGAATGACCATGTTTTCTGCATCTTGTTACGAATCTCTGATTTGATAGGATAAACATCCTTTTTTTCTCCATTGGCAACAGACAGCACTAATACTTTATTATTGATAATACTGTCGTCTTTGACGTACGCCTGTGGATAAATATGGTCTATATCATACTCTTTTGATCCAGCCATCAACCGTTCCAGAGAAATCGGCATTCCACTGTATGCACATTTTCCAAACTGCATAAAGTACAAAAATAATCTGTCACTCTGTAATTTGTTATCAACATATTCACCTAATGCTTCCAATTGCTGCTTTAAATCTCTAACATCTTCCTCTTTACATTTATCGTAGTACTCTAACAACTGCTGCTGACGTGATTTTGTCCTTTTTCCTTTTAGTTCCGGCATAGCACCTCTGGTCATCTCGATAAAAATTTTCTCTGGTTTTCCAAAAGCTTTCTCTAAATCTTTTACTATATCAAGCGTACGATAAATCGGTCTTCTTACCGCATTAGAGACATACATTTCATCCAGACGTTCTGACAGTGTTTGTTTTCTTTCTGTATAATAATCTGATTTAAACTCCAAAATTGTATCAGCAAAAGTATATCGTTCTGACAAAAGTTCCATCAAATTATCGTTACTTTCCCACATCATACTGATGATAGTTGCCACTTCTCCTGTTTCTTTACATGCCCCCTCTATCCCTGTCAAAAATGTACGTGACAATCTTCCAAAATCTTTAATTTTGACTTTACAGATATATTTAATATCAGCTTCCGTTAAATGAGGATATTTCGCTCTTAGCCACTTTGCAACACGTCCCTTATCTTCTGCATAAGAAGCTCTTTCAATGATTCTTTCTACATCTGCTTCATTTAATATCTTTTGTTCCAATAGTCTTCGAAATGCTATATGTGACGACAAAGACGACTTGATTTGAATATCAATACCACTTAGAGTTTCCCTGCGATTTTTTTCCAACTGCCCATTACTGATCAGATACTCCTCTATCTGACTTCTTTTCACTTTTTTATATTTTAAAAACAAATCAGAATAAATTCCCTGCTTAGCTCCTACAGAAATCTTTCTGCCATCCACTTTTATATTATTTATTTCATTGAGTACCATGAATTTCTGATAACACAGTGAATCTTTTGGCAATACTGATTCTCCTGGAAGATATGTACACTGATTAGTCATTTTCTTAATAAATGCCTCTTCACTTGCATCATCATCAATCATATTTTCATAATTCCATGGCAAAATCTTTCCTGATTTGCGATCTATCCATGCAAACTCAGAATGCTTATTTAAAGGTCCTACATAATATGGAATCTTAAATTTAAAAATACTGATTATTTTCTCTGTATTCGAAATACCATCCTCTTTTTGATTCAAAAATGGCAAATATTTGGCAGCATTCTCCAAAATTTTCTTTAGTTCATACTCATATAATTGATGTGGAATTACTCGGTTATCTGTATTTCTCTGTTTTGGTAAGAATTGACGTAATCCCAATCTATTGTCCATATCCTGATAAATGATTTCATCTTCTTCATCAGGTTGTATTGAATTTATTATTTTGATCAGGAATTTTGAAAATGTTTCTGTATCTGCTTTCTTTTTTATCTGACCATCCAATTTATTATTATAATGATAGGAATAAGCCACATAATTATCTTCTCTTGCATCTTTAAAAATAGCATTATACTTTTCAGGACAATATTTTCTAATAAAATATTTCAGTGTAGCAAGATCTTTTTTATGTTGTTCATATATTGCAACCTTTGCTGTCGAGATATTAGTAAGTCCATTTTGTCCATCCAAAATATCTGCCAAAACACTCCAATCATGAAGGCTTCTCAAGACAGCAATTAACTCATAATCTTCCCCAATATTGATCATTATTTCAGCTAGTTTATCATCATCCATCTCAAGAGAAACTGAACCAAAATCTTCATATTCTTCTTTTCCGTATAAATCACGAAGTTTACAAGTTCCTCCAGCCAGCAAACGAATGATACAATACTCACTATATAAAAAGGTATCCCTCACATCTTTGCTTGGTTTTCTATTGCCAAGCATAATTTCTCCAAGTCGATTGTGTTTCTCAGTAACACCAATATGCTCCTTTAGTATTCCACCAACTAATTCAGCATCTTGTATCCATGGATTTTCACAACCATTATCTATAAAAAAATGTAAAAACTTTTGGTAAACAGACTCTATGTCAATTAAAGAATCTATGTTATCAACACTCAACTGACTCAGAAAATGCCCTCTGTGGGCCACCAGCCATGCGCAAGCTAAATAAACCAGACGTATATCATGCTCTTCTTCATTCTCCATCAATTCACAGATCAAATGATGAATTGTAGGATAATCTCTCATGTATTGAATGTCTGTATATTCCTCTTCGTTAAAATAAATATATCGATCATCCGTATCATCTCTCCAACGATAGCTTTCTGATAATCTAATAAAAAATCGGGGATCAATATTTGCTATTTCTTTAGCAAAAATCTCCTGAAGAAGTTTCACTCTCTGTTGGCGGCGATCTAATCTTCGTCTTGCAGAACGAAACCCTCTACGTTCATCGCACAATGATGCAGAATCAAACACATGGCTTCCCCATGCATCATTTCCGTGAAATCTTAATAAATGATATTGCTCATCTGTAACAGCATATCCTATTGAATCCGTGCCAATATCCAGTCCTAAATAATAACCCCTTTTCCCCTGTTTCATTTGACAAATCTCCTTTTTTGCGTTATTATGCAATTGTAAATCGTAGTTCCCCTACGAATTTACACTGCGAGTTCAAATAAAAATTTATTCAATCCACTGGTTTTTCCAGCTGCACGGTGTGTGCATTTAAGATTTAAACTCACCTTAAGAAATTAAGGTGTTTTTTTATTATTTGGTTCTTTCTGATTATATAGTACTACTTAAGCTGTCCTATAATCATCCCTTGTATATCGAATCTTTGTTCTTTGTCACTGTTCTCATTTTTTATATTGTTTTATCAATCTGTCAATTTCAGCATTCATCATTTCAACAACATTATCCGGCCCTGCAAGCGTTACTCCCTCGCCAAGACCCATGATCCACGCCAGGAACTGCCTGCTGACCGCAACCTCCACATTGACCATGAAACGTTTATCATCCAGTCTGATCATTGACACATCTTTGCCAAAGCGGTCTATCATAACCCCTGCAAAAGAATTGTCACACTCAATGCGCACCCACTCTTCTTTGCCTCCATACATGCCAAACATTTTTCTGGCATATGCAGCCATATCAAATGATTTAAATGCCTGCCTTCCTTCTCTTCTTTTGCCGTTTGACTTGATATAAAGCATTTTATCCACACGAAAATGCTTTATTATTCCTTCATTACTGTCATACGCAATTAGGTAATAATTTTCATCATCCCAGGATAATGACCATGGACTGACCTCATAAATTGCTCCATCATGGCGCATTTCCATCTTCTTATCAACATTCCATTGAAAGTATTGGAATGTGATCCTCGAATTTTCTGCTATTGCTGTATGTATCCTGTCAACATTGTAATAAATGCTCTCATTCATCGTCTTTACACGACCAGCCACAAATACCTGTCTGTGTAACTGTGATGCTTCGTACTTACTGGCAAGCCCTTCTATCTTTTTTATAAGCTCATTTGACTTCTTAGCTGTGATAAATTTTGCTGACTGTACAGAATCTACCAATAATTTTAATTCTGCAAGTTCAAACTGCCGGTTTCCTATATGATAGGAATATGTCCTGTCTTCCTGCGTTCCTATAACATCCAGACCATACACCCTTAAATTTTCGATATCATTATACAAACTTTTGCGTTCCGCACTTATATCATACGTAGCGAGTGCATCAATAATCTCAGGCATGGTAATACTGTGCGTTTCATCCGTCCGTTCCAGAAGAATTTTCATAAGATATATCAGTTTCAATTTCTGATTTGATGATTTAGCCATATCGCACCTCCTAACTCCCCAATAAAACTAAAAACTTCTCTTATATGATACCATAAATAACCATAATACTGCGAATAACAATACAAAAAAACTCCTTCCTTCGTACACAAAAAATATTTTTCATATATACAAAAGAAGGAGTGTGAAAATACATTCAAAGCTCTGCTCGTAGGATTCGAGGAGCGCTGATGAATAACATTCCCTATATAAGCTGTATAAACAATTATTTTAAGTTTGCATTCTACTTGTAGTATAAATTTATTTTCCCGATTTAAAATTATAAATGGGCTTCATAATCTCTATAATATCTACCGAATCACGTATTACATCGATGATATCCTCCAGAGACTTGTAGGCCATAGGAGCCTCGTCAATAGTAGTTGTTGTAACAGAGGTTGTATAAATCCCATTCATCGTCTCCTTGTACTCCTCCATGTTGAGAGTGCTCTTTGCTTTTGATCTCGACATTATTCGTCCGGCTCCATGAGGTGCGGAATAATTCCACTCAGGATTACCCTTACCAACTGCTAGCACGCTACCATCTCTCATGTTGATAGGTATAAGAACCTTCTCGCCCTTATGCGCTGCAATAGAACCCTTTCTAAGAATCATTTCCTTGGTATCAATATAATTGTGAATGGTATGAAACCCATCTGTTGCGGTTAAGCCACATTCCTTGAGAATAATCTCTGCCATCTTTTCTCTATTGAGAAGAGCAAACTCCTGACAGATTTCAACATCGTGAAGATATTGATCAAGGTACTTACCATATACAAAGCAAAGATCCATTGGTATAGTCATCGCTTGTTTATCCCACTTTAGCTGCTTCAAAGCCGCTTCGATCTCCCCTCTGCGTCCCTGCTCTTTATAGGTTCTTATCAGCTCCTCTCTAGCCTCAAGATAAGGCTCAATTCCCTTGTTAAGGTCAATCGCCAACTGCTGATAAATTCCTGCTACCTGTGTACCAAGATTTCTGCTACCCGAATGAATAACAAGATACTTTGTTCCATCAGAAGCAATGTCAATCTCTATGAAATGATTTCCGCCTCCAAGAGTACCAATTGATCTCTCTAGTCTCTTCGAATCCTTGAGTTGTCTGTAACACTCTAATCTTGTAAGATCAAACTTCATATGCCTTTCATTCCAAACATCATTTCCATGAGGAATGGCATGGCACACCTCATCAAGCTTTTCGAAATCTATTTCCTGGTGACCAAGATTCACGGTATACATTCCGCATCCAATATCTACGCCTACCACGTTAGGTACAGCTTTATCACTAATTGTCATAGTTGTTCCGATTGTACAACCCTTGCCATAATGAACGTCTGGCATAATTCTTATCTGCGATCCCTCAGACATAGGATAATCGCACATTCTTCTTATCTGCTCAATTGCCTCATCCTCTACTACAGTGGCATAGCAAATAGCAGTGTTTACTTTACCTTTTATCTCAAACATTGTTATCTCCTTTCAAAAATATCCCAGATTTTGCTGTCGCCTCTAAATTTATTTCTACGCTACGATTTTCTCGTAGCGTGCCAAACCTACTATCTCCATCATAAATGCATATGGATCCACATTATCTGACAGAACCTGCTGGAACAATCTTGCATTGCATCCGCTTACAAGAGTCACTCCCTGTTCATTTTTTGTGACAGGTAACTGCTGTGCTCGACTTGCAACATTCCAAAAGATTACCCTTGGAAGCTTATAGCCAGCTTCTCCGAATATCTTCCTGGCATATTCAAAATTGGTCATTCCACCGTTCTTTGCACAGCAATTAAATTCCATATCAGATATGATAAATATTCTCTCTGGCATCTCTGACTGAGATACATTATTCTTCACCGCAGTCTTTAAGATTAACTCAAAAACAGCCTGAATGTTTGTATCTGCCACCTCATTATAAGAGCTGATGTGCTGTAACTTTGTCAACAAATCCTGCCCCTTTACTTCCACTAACTGAGGTCTGCCGGAAAATGTAATGAAATGATTTGCAAATGCACCGGTATTCTTTTCAGCAAAGTATAAGCCCAAAGACTGCGCTACAGCTGCTGGTATAGGATTACCACCGCCATACATAGAACCAGAACCATCGATTACTACTAATGAATTCTGATCTCCGGCAAAGTCTTCCTGTGCGTACCATGTTGTATCCAATGCCTTAACATCTTCCTTAGACATGTTACTGCCTAATCTTCCCCAACAATTATAGAAAGGTCTGATGATTTCATATGGCATAAGTGTTCCTGTATGCATTACAGTTTTATGATTATTAACCTTATCCAGGAACGCTGAATAACGTTCTGCATCATGAGTGTTGAAAGCATTTCTGTATTTCAGCATAGCCTTTCCAGGCTGCTTTTCATAATCAAAGGAATAATCTGTTTCACGCAAATAATTCTCAATGATATCAATTTCCCTTCTAAGTGCAGACAAAGTCTTTCTGTAATCCTTCTCAGACATGTCAAAAGCCTTTGCAAGCTTTCGTCCAAGACGAACCTTATCCTTATTACTTGTATTGATTGAAGGCAGCCACTTAGCTAAAAGTGAGATATTCTTTCCATCATTCATCAGGTAGTTGATGTCCCGATCAAGCTGTTTCTTCAAGAAAGCTATTGCCGCTTTTTCACAAGGAGTATCCATAAGGATAAGAAAATCATCATATCTGCCATATTCAGCAATCCACTCCAAATTCTTAATTACAGAATCTGCGTGATTCTCACACAGGAACTTAAGCACAACTCTGAAGAATCTTCTTTCTCCAAGACCGCCTCTTATATCTCTTGCATAGAACAGAATCTTCATGGCTGTATCTGCATTCTCAGCATAAGCTCTTACAAATCTCTTGTTGATTTCTTCTTCGGCTGCATTACGGAGTCCTCCTGCTGTTGCAAAAAGATCCAGACAATGATCCATAGTAGATGCATATGTTAATGCGCCATTCTCTGTTAATGTGTAATTTGCTTCTTTCTTTAATTCCTGTAACATTGTCTGTTTCCTCCTATTCTGTAAACGAGACACATTTCGTTAAAAAGCTGTCCTTCCACAGTGGGGCTTAGCCTGGATCCGCAATCCAGGTGAGGAGTACCTCGAAGCTTAAGATCTTTTAATATACGAATTTGTTTTGCTGTTAGTGTCTCTACATTCTTCAAGATGCTATGAATCCTGGGTATGAGCCAGGTGACAAACGTCCAATTCGTTTTTCTAAAATAAGAATTGCTGTAAGCATCTTTAATCATACTAGATACATTTCCCATTGCTCATGGGCTCTACCTCCATAAGCACCATTCGTTAAATGGCATACCTCTGGCCCGTAACCAGATGCGAGACTACTCGCCAGCTTGATGGCATTCGGAGTTATCCGTTGCTGTATGTATCTGATGTTGAAATCTTACCGCATGGTATACGTATATTCACGGAAAAAAAGTTGCGAACACAATTTTAAGTAAAAAAAGAATGGACCTCTAAATAGCCCATTCCATTACCATTCAAGCATTCTAAGCTGCTTTGATATTCTTATACAAAGTTCTTCTTTCATCTTATCCGGTGCAAGAATTTTCACATAACTGCCAAAAGACATCATCTGAATCAATACATCCGTCTCATCATCAACATCATATTCCATCTGCACACGGTACAAATTTTCATCTATTCGCTCAACCTCTTTCTTATAATGAGCGAACTTCATCATGACTCTTTCAAGCGCATTTCTTTCATCTGTAAGCTCAAAAATAAGAGTATCTCTTTTACGAGTCTGAAGGCAAAGTTCCTCCGGAAATGTCTCTTCAAGCCTTGTACACTGAATTATCCTACCCATATTGATGGTTCTGATATCCCATCGTCCCGCGCAAAGCACTCTAAACTTGTCTTCCTTATCAGAATATTCAATCTTAATAGGCTCCAAGAGATGCGTCCTCTCCTGATTCCTGTTGTTCCAGAACTTAATTCTGACCTTCTTATGCTCCTTGATAGCCTGCTGGATAATAAAGAAATTAGCTATGTAGGAAGGCTGATCATATCTGTCACCATCAAGATATCTGTCAAAATAAACAATATCTCCCGGTTCAAACAGCGGTTCCACATCTTTTAGTTCACCCATAGGAATCTGAAAAAGTGCAATTCTTGGATCTAATAATATTGTCTTAAGCCATCTCTTTTCCAGTGTAGTCATTGGCATAGAAGGCTTATTTACTATAGGTGTCTCAAGCTCATGATCAATGACCTGCCACTCCTGCTTTTTGATTGCGGGAATAATAGTAAGTAAGCTCTCTTCAAAAGCATATTCCGATGCAATCTCATTCATTTTACTTTCCGTCAGCCTTCCATCCACAGCGAGGCTGATCATTTTTGCCACTGCATTATAGTAGCAGCCATATATTTCATTAAAAATCATCACAACACCTCATACTGCTTTGCTATCTTTACGATATCATGCTTTAGCTGATTTACAACCTCTGCATTGTTACATCTTACGGCTTTAATACGTCCAAAGAATGTTCGAATCCAAGGCACCATCTCGTAGGCATCAAAAACATCTGCAGAAAAACGATAGGTTTCATCATCAATCCTGGTTATAATTCCACATCGTCTTTCCCTGCGGAGTCTACGAATGATAAAGTTTTCTCCTGGGCCAACATAAATATCTATCTCGATATGCTCAAGTTTTCTATCCTTAGTGCAGATAACGCCCCACATATGCTTAGAAGCCTTTTCAAACTCTTCAAGTGCTTTATCAAAAGCAGGCCATACATCCTTAACTGTAACCTTCTGAATATAATCAATTCTAAAGGACAACGGCTGATTATTCTTAGCTCCCATACAAAGAAGATAATTCCTGCCACCCTGTGTGCTCACATATAACTTAAGTGGAATAACCTGCCAGCTTCTCTCCTGGTTACCACGTCTGCTGAAATTAACAATTTCAATCTGCCTTTTTTCATGAATACCCTGCATAACAGCCTCTATAATCTCTGTATCATAAGCATTCATAATATAGTGGTTCTTAAAGGCAAGGTATTCCTTGTCCGGTTCAAGTTTATCCTCAAGGTAGCTTCCGACAACTCCTAATGGATTTTCTTCTGAAAAGAATCGGATAGCTTCTCTGTACTGCTCAAGCTCTACCTCGTCTTCAACAATTTTGTATCTTACTGTACGTCCTTCCTTCTCAGAAATAACAATACCCAATTCCTCATATTCTTTAAGTTTTTTTCGAAGCGTTGATTCATCAAAATTGATAGGTTTATCAAAAGAAGACAGATAATCTACATCAATTATTTCAAGCAGCTCCTTTAAAGTATAAGCATGAGCATCTGAAAGAATATCCATCACTATAAAATGCAGTGTGATATCCTTGTTGGTAAAGCTCTTTGACTTAAAGGCCCGATATAAAGGATTATGAGTTGCACTTCTTCCATCAAGAGAAATAAACATATTTTTACCGGATGCATTCTGATTAAATGAAACAAGCTCCCCTAAATAACTCTGAATTCTTCGGCGCTCATTATCATAACTTCTGGCACTTTTCTTGTCATACTCGTCCCTTGTTTTGAACCCATAGATAAAGAAGTCACGCATGTAGCTTCTTATGTTATCGAAGTTTTTTATCAATTCTGAATACGCCATGGTGACCTCCTTTGGTTTTATCAAAAAATCTTTAGGTACTTTGTAAAAATGCGAATCACTATTTATTCTACACCTTGAAGTTTCTCACAATGCTTATCTCTTTTCACGGAAAAAAGGTTGCGAACATAAAACATGTTATTTCCATACATTTTCTTTCGATGACCACATCCCATTGACAAAATATGTATATTCCTCTTTATCAATGCCACCTTTAGCAATAATGCAGAAGCAACTGCTGATCTTTGATAATACTACTGGTGTTGAACGCAGGATTGGCAACGTGATCCATGAAACAAAACTTTTTTCACATTTCCGTGCCCATTATCACTTCCGTGCCCGGTTCTGTAACCCATGTATCTCTTCCTGTAGTTTTTCAAGAAACTCAACTTCTTTCATTATTCAGCACACACCTTTCTGATTACTGTATATATCCATTCACTTACACCCGTTGCTTCCTCTAACATCTTTTTCTTTTCGGCTTCAGGCAATCTGTTTTTCAAACTCATTATAATACTGTCATCAATTCGATCTTTTCCCAATGTCTTTAATACCTCAACAACCAAAGTTGTAGTCTCAGACATAAATGAAATTTCTCTATTTGCACGATGCTTAAAAGACAGCATGATATTGTCCCAGGCAAATTTTCTATAAGGTCCATCGCTAATATAGGACCAAACAACCGGAACCTGCGTTGATAGTCCTAATTTATTTAATGCTACGTCTCCACATGGCGCAATGGTCCAACGAAAACTTCTGGCAATGGCATATGCTACCGCATCGGGATTTGCAGGAATGTACTCTTTAAGTAACTTACTATATATTGGCTTTTCATACACTCCGTCCATAATTCTTCGTATATTCTTTTCCTCCACTTGTCTTCCAAGATATTTTCTTACAGTTGTTGTTGTCGCAATATCCGTAAAATCCGAGGATAAAAAAACTGTTCCCGCTTCAGCTAATTCTATTCTCTTCTTTACTTCTGTATAAATACCACTTGCCATAAAATCACGCTCCTTATTTTGTCACGATTATTATATAAGTTTCGTGACATTTTTTCAACAGTTTTTCACAGTATCTAATCAAAATATTTTATCTATATAAACCTGCAAGATCCGGATCAAACTTCTTATCCATTCCTTCAGAATTATTTGCTCCTTGCCTTAGTTCTAAAATGTGTACTTTTTGAAACTACAAAAAAAGGACTGCTAAACAGTCCTGAAATGTATGGACATCCATTTACGAAACGTCTCAGTATTTGTGTATGCTTTTCGGCACCATCTCCTTAAAAATGGATATAAAAAGGAAGGTGTATTTCAACCTTCCTCATTGTGCTCAATATGATTTAATAACTGACCACTTTCCCTGTTCCTTTAATAGTATATTACATAGCATAAGAATGTCTGATATTTATACATATATTATAAATTGTTAAAGCTTATACTAATAAATTGATTTGTCTTTATTTGCAATTAAAATATCTACCCAAAGTAAAACAATTGTAATAGCTTCATATATTAATGTAACAATAAAATCAATATTTGACATATGTTCCTTTAGATACTGCCATTCTGTACAATGAGCTAATACCTGTGCACCCAAAAAAACTAATGCAGTAATAAATAATAAAGTTTTTAATATACATACATTGTCCGATTTACTTACAAAGGAATACCATTGTCCTAAAAAAGTTTGTTTCTTCGGCAAACCTTGAAATTTTTCTCTAGCCTCAGTTTTGTATTTTTTAAATTTTTCTTCTATCTCTCTACATCTTTCAATATATTCGTGCTTATGATTGCTTTTATTAGAATATACGGTCTGATACGCTTTAATAATATCAGAAAACAATTTTGAATCTAAATAAATCCTCTGATTTCGATAAGTTATCCCATCCTTTTCAAATGTTAAACATCTAAATATACTAGCACTCATTATTTGTTTCTTTTGAATATTATCAAATATCGTTTCTTCATCTATCTGGCTTAAATCCAACATTGAAGCAAGCTTAACAAAATCATTTTTATCTTGCAATTTCCATAATCCATACATAAAAATATCTTTAATTTCATAGTAAGCAAAATTTATCGAGGGATTATCTGAAAAATATTCAAAGAAATACTTTAATGATGACGTTTCAAATTTTCTAATTAATCCATTTCTAACTTTTTCATAATGATTTATAACCAAGATTGAAGTTAACATTGCAAGAATATATAACACATAAAAAAACATTGCTATATTTATTTTCAAAACTCCAATTCCCTCAAGCAATGAGAATATACATGCAATTAATATTCCACCACCTGACATCAGCAATGATACAGTTAAAATAATAGTCTTTCGATTTGCATACGTTTTTATTTCCTCTATAATTACATTTTCGCTCATTTTCTCTCCCTCTTCCAGCAATTCTTATTTATTTTCAAATTTACAAATATCAGGCTTATTAATATCAATGCAGGAAATCTTCAAATTCGCACTATACTTGTTCATTCCATATTCATTAATCTTCTGATATATAGCTTTTTCTTCTGATGTGTAATTACTCTCTTCATCAGGCTTCAATGTTACCCCAAAAACTATTTAAGATTAAGATGCATCTTATACTGTTTCTTAACTATATCAGGAAATAGCGTAAACGAATCTTCTGTACTAATCATAATGCTCTCACAATTTTTGGTATCATTATTGGTAATTTCTACCATCCTATAACAATGTTCTTCATGATTGCCCCTAGTAATCTTCGAACTATTACTATCATCCTTTGCTCTATAAAAATATTCCTGTCCATTTAATTCAAATTGACCATCATAATCCTGCATATTTAATTTCTCCTTTGCATTAATTTTTTAATTCTGTATGATATGCTACAAAACCCCATCAGACAGATTTCTCTATCCAATGGGGCTTCTATGTCATATCGTCTGATTCCACATCATTATATTGTTTTCTTACATCAAACTCTGCATCGTTTGCCGTAAAATTGGCGTATTTTTGTAATTATACAAATTTCCACCAATAAGGTACATCTCGTTTTTAGTACAGCTTTGCACCTGCT
>OGKR01001294.1_pt1 | contig 19188 bp, 9 predicted proteins | sample 1572431 | NCBI WGS metagenome assembly OGKR01 (sample SAMEA2582079, study PRJEB24529) | metagenome | biome: Human gut stool | place: China | collected 2011 | reverse complement strand
TCAGCAGCCAGCTGGACATATCGCTGGCCTCGGCGCTCATGGCCGTGACCAGCGGACCCATCTTCCGACCGCCAAGGTAGAAGTCGGTGCTGTCGTTGTTGGTCTTGCTGTAGGCGAAACCCACCAGCAGCATGGCCGCAAGATAGACGACGATGGTGACGATGATACAGATCTCACTCATATACGTTCCCCCTTTGGTGCTTTTTTCCTCTATGATAAAAGCACGGCCTGATTTTACCACAGTAAAGCATCAAAGTGCAAGACCCCTGGGCAGATTCTTCCCCTATGACCGAAATTTCGTCCTTTGCAGCGTCCAAAACCGCTCAATATGCCAACAGGCCGTCCTCCAGAGGAGGACGGCCTGTTGGTTCGGATGAAGAAAATGATGAAAACAAAGAAGATGACAGATTATTTTGCGGCTTCGCCTTCGGGGAAGATGATCTTGTTCACGAAGAAGAAGATGATCATCGAGATGCCGCCGTTGAGCACCGTGGTGCCGATGTTGTAGATGAAATCAGGCACCAGCAGACCGGCCACAGCCACCCAGATGCAGTTGATGGAGTTGACGATGCAGGTGATGAGGCAGAAAGCCAGCAGATACCAGCCGATCTGCTTGGCGAGGCTGCCCTTGCTGCGGAAGACGAAGCTGCGCTGGATGGGGAAATTGATGCACTCGCCGATGACCATGGCCACCATGTAGGCGCAGAAGTAGGGCAGGCCGCCGTGGGCCGCGTCATAGCCGAGGATGTTCCACTTGAAGGTCTCGCCGAACAGGGTGATGTCGATGCCCGGCCAGCCGAAGTCCACCACCGGCAGGCTTGCAAATGCCTTGGGCAGGAACTGCAGAAGCAGATATTTGAACACGGTGATGAGGTTGGACACGATGACGAACAGTCCGCCCTCCCGCACCCATTTGGCCGCGGCCGGATGCTTTGCGGCAAAGTTATTCCAGAAATTCATGACCTTATTCCTTTCAGCTGTTTTTGAGCCGGTTTTCCATCTGGCTGTTCAGGATGAGATTCTTGACGAACTCATAGATGACCCGAAGGATGCCCACGAGCCAGAAGCCTTTCAGCTCCCAGACGAGGCCGTCCACCATGCCCATGCTCACCATGCCGTTGGTCATCTTGGCCAGCGCGCGCAGCGGCATATTATACTGGAACACGGTGTTCAGGTCGGGGGTGCCTTTTGCAAAGCTGCTGTCCAGACGGCAGCGCAGCACCTTCTGTGCCACCCAGCCCAGCGGACTGCGGCCATGGTCCATCTCGCCCAGCGTCATGTTCCGGTCGATGCGGACGACATCCTCCGGGATCGGATGGCCCAGCAGAGCCTCGAACTCGGCGTCGGTCACATAGGTGATCTGACCGGAGACGTAGTGGAGCAGGTCGAGACCCTCGTAGGGGTCGGGAGCGTTGGTCCCCTTGACGGAGACTTCCGCTGTCAGCCGGATGTCTGCGCTGGATGCACCCACGCAGAGCTGATAGCTTCCGCCTTCGACTTCCCAGCGGTCAGTCTTGACGTTCCAGTAGCGGAACGCCTTGTCGTCCAGAGCGATGCTCACCGTCCTGCTCTCGCCTGCTTTCAGGAATACCTTTGCAAAGCCCTTCAGCTCCTGCGCCGGACGGAAGATTTTTGCGTCCTGCTTTGCGACGTAGAGCTGGACGATCTCGGCACCGGCACAGCTGCCGGTGTTGGTGACGGTAAGGGTCACGCCCTTCTCGTCTGCCTTCAGATCACTGTACGCGAAGGCGGTGTAGCTCAGGCCGTAGCCGAAGGGGAACGCCACCGGCACACCGGCGGTCTGATAGTACCGGTAGCCCACATACAGGCCCTCGCGGTACTCCACATTCCGGCCCTCGCCGCCGAAGTTCGCCTTGGCGGGGGTGTCGTCGTGAGCCTGCGCCCAGGTCTGGGACAGCTTGCCGCAGGGGCAGAGCTTGCCGGTGAGGATGTCTGCGGCTGCGCCGGCACCTGCCTGTCCGCCCAGTGCGCCGTAGACCAGCGCCCTGCACTGGCCGACCCACGGCGTCTCTACCGGCGCACCGGCGCTCAGCAGAACGACGACGTTCGGGTTGACGGCAGCCACAGCGGCCAGAAGCTGCTGCTGGTTCTCGGCCAGCTTCATGTCAGAGCGGTCAAGGCCCTCGCTCTCCCGCAGCTCATCGAGGCCGAGGCAGAGCAGAACGGTGTCGGCCTTCTTTGCGAGGGCCACAGCCTCTTCCAGCTTCTCGGCGTCAGCTGCACCCTGACGCTCGAAACCGGAGGCATAGCCCACGAAGGTGATGCCGCTGTCGTCAGCCTTGATGCTGTCCAGCAGGGTGTCCACCTGCAGGGCGTTGACGGCGCTGGAGCCTGCGCCCTGATAGCGGGGCGTCTCGGCAAAGTCGCCGATGACGGCCAGCTTCTCATTGGGCTTGAGCGGCAGGATGCCGCCCTCGTTCCTGAGCAGGACGATGCTCTCTGCGGCCGCGCGGCGGGCAAGCTTATGGTGCGCGGCCGCGTCGAAGGTGCGGGGCGCTTTTTCCACCGCAGCGTGGGTGGAGAGCACCAGTTCCAGCATCTCGTCGAGGCGGGCGTCCACGTCGGCCTCGGAAATTTTGCCGTCCTGTACGGCCTTCATCAGCTCCCGGATGGAGTCGCCGCCGGGACAGGGCATTTCGAGGGTGGAGCCGTTCTTCACGCCGAGGGCGTGATCATTGGAGCCGCCCCAGTCGGTGACGACGGCCCCGTCGAAGCCCCAGTCCTTCCGCAGAATGTCCTGCAGCAGGTGGGCATTCTCGTTGGCGTAGGTGCCGTTGATGAGGTTGTAGGAGGTCATGATGGTCTTGGGCTTTGCCTCTTTCACCACGATCTCGAAGCCGGTCAGATACAGCTCCCGCAGGGTGCGCTCATCGAGCACCGAGTCGCTGGCCATGCGGCGCAGCTCCTGACTGTTGACCGCAAAGTGTTTGGGGCAGGCAGAGATGCCGTTTTTCTGGATGCCGCGCACATAGGCGGCGGCCATCCTGCCCGCGAGGATGGGGTCTTCCGAGAAATACTCGAAGTCACGGCCGCAGAGGGGGCTGCGCTGGATGTTCAGGCCGGGGCCGAGCAGGACAGCCACTTCCTGTGCAGCGGCTTCCTCGCCCAGTGCCTCGCCCACGGCTTCGCCCAGCTTCTCATCCCAGCTGCACGCAGTGGCGGAAGAGGTCGGAAAACAGGTTGCCGGAACGCTGGGGTTGAGGCCCAGATGGTCGGCGGCGCCGGCCTGCTTGCGGACACCATTGGGGCCGTCCGAAAGGGTGATGGCCGGGATGCCCTTGCCCGGCAGAGCGCGGGTGGTAAAGACAGTCTCGCCCGAGAGCAGGGCGCATTTTTGCTCTAAGTTCAGTTTCTGGATGATGTCGGTATGCTTCATCGCATTTTCCTCATTTTATCCTGAGCAGGGCAAAGGCCCGCTGTCTGGTGCAGCGGGCCTTTGCCGTTGGTTCAGTTCAGGTGCTGCATGGAGAGAGGGTCCGGTTTAGACTTCTTCCTCTTCTTCCTTGCGCTTCTTGTAGTTCTTGATGGCGGTGTACTCCAAGCCAACGATGAGCAGCGCGGCCACGACGTCAGCGCCGATCAGGACGATCTTCCACTTTGCCATGCCGGGGTTCAGATTCTCAGCCTCATAAGCGCGGCTGTTGACCACGGTGTAGAGGATGTTCTTGGCAGAGGTGCGCATTGCCTGCTTGCTGCTGTTGGTCAGAACGGTCACATTGTTGTAATCGTTGCCGGTGGTGCAGAGCATCAGGTCGCCGCCGTTGCGGACAGCCTGATCGGCGGTCATGTAGCCGTAGACACCGAAGTAGTCGGTCTCGACGAAGCCGAGGAAGCCCCACTCGCCGCGCAGGACGTTCTGCAGCAGCTCAGAGCAGCCGCCAGCCCAGCGATTGCCGATGTAGTTGAAGGAAGACATGACAGCGTGGCAGTCAGCATCCTTGACAGACATCTCGAAGGGCTTGAGGTAGATCTCGCGGATCGCCTGCTCGTTGGACCAGGTAGCCGCCATGCAGTTACGGTTGCCTTCCTGATCGTTCAGGGCAAAGTGCTTCATGTAAGCGTAGACGCCGTGCTCCTGTGCGCCTGCGATGGCGTTTGCGGCCATAGCACCGGACAGGACACCATCCTCAGAGTAGTACTCGAAGTTACGGCCAGAGAATGCGGTGCGGTGGATGTTCATAGCCGGGCCATACCAGCCGGAAGTGTTCATCTCATTGGCCATCTTGCCGATGCTGTCGCCGAAGTCGTGGGCCAGATCCTTGCTCCAGGTCATACCGATGAGGGTAGCCGCCGGGAAACCGACAGAACCGACGCCGGTGAAGTTGTTGTTGATGGACGCAGGGCCGTCACAGTCGTTGGTGCGCACCTTGTCGATGCTGTCCACGGCTGCGGTCTGGTAGCCGCCGAAGCCGATGGTCTGCTGCAGGTCGTCGATGCTCATCTCATCCAGCAGGTCATCCCACTTGGAATCGTTGTAGTCCACGCCGCGCAGGTCAGCCAGCTTGAGGCCGTTCTTTGCGCCGGTGGTGATGTCCTCTGCGTTGGGGTCCTCGTCCTTCTCGTAGCCGGACTCGGTGTAGGTGAAGCAGTTCTCGAAGCCAGCCTTGACCTCATCGCTCATCTCATAGGTCGCAGGAGCTGCAGTGGCCTCGTCGTAGTTTGCAAAGCCGTCTGCACGGGACAGATAGGTGATCTCGCCCTCGGCGAAATCGAACTGGTTGATCGCCACGACCTCGTCGCTCTCGCGCTTGTTGGACTCGTTGTAAACGATGTCGGAGGCGACAGTGTAGGTCTTGGAATCCAGAACATTGTGGGAGTCAGAGTTGGTGCTGATGATGTAATCGCCAGCCTCCAGCACATAGCAGCCGTTGTTCTTGTAATCGTAGGAAGCCAGATCCTCGACCGGGATGGTGAAGTCGATGGTCTCGCTCTCGCCGGGGGCAAGCTCGCTGGTCTTAGCGAAGTCCAGCAGGTTTGCGGAAGCCTTCTCAATGCCGCCGTTGGTGTACGGAGGATCATTATAGATCTCCACGACATCCTTGCCGGCAGCAGAGCCGGTATTGGTGACGGTGACAGAGAACTTCAGGCTGCTGCCGTCGCTGGTGATGTCGCTCATCTTCTGGGTGAAGGTGGTGTAGCTCAGGCCGTAGCCAAAGGGATAGACAACTTCCTTGTCGTAGTCGATGAGGCCCTCATCGGCGGCAGTCTCATAGAACTTGTAGCCGACATAGATGCCCTCAACGTAGTTGACGAAGGAGGGAGTGGTACCCTCGGGGTCGAACATACTTGCGTTGGAATTGAACTCGGAAGCGTTGGTGTACTTGAAGTCGCCGAAGTTGTTCCACCACGGAGAAGCGGTCAGGTCAGCAACATAGGTGTCAGCGGTACGGCCGGAGGGGTTGACCTCACCGGCGACCACGCGGCCAAAGCCCTCAAAGCCGGACTGGCCGGTGCCGGGGCAGAGCAGGACGCCCTTGATCTGGGGGTAGTTCTTGACCCAGTCCATCTCGAAAGCGTTTGCGCCGTTGTAAACGACGATGACGTTGTCGAAGTTGGAAGTGACGAGATCGATGAGCTCTTCCTCGCGGTTGGACAGCTGCAGGAAGTGGTCGCCCTTATCCCAGTCGCTGCCCTCGTTCAGGCTGTCATCGTAAGTGCCGTTGTAGTAGCCGGCACCCTTTTCACTGCCGCGATACTCAGCCACACGGCGGATCCAGCTGCCGTCCACGACAGCAGACATATCGGTGGGAAGGTCTGCGCCCTCACCGCCGACGCGGGTGATGACGACCATAGCGGTGTCAGAGTATGCCTTGGCGTTTGCCATCATCTCGTCGGTGTACAGGCTGACATTCGGCTCGGGCAGAGTCCAGTCCTGCTTGGACATACCAACGGTGGGGCGGGTGGAGCAGTAATCGGTGTAGAACTCGCTCAGCTCGTCGTTGGTCTCGATGCCTGCATCATGCAGACCGGTGAGCAGGTCGGTGACAGGGTAAGCGTCGTTCAGAGCGCCGGAACCCGTGCCGCCGTAGCAGGGGCTGGTGGAAGCCCAGCCGAAGACGTTCAGCTTGGAGCCGGAAGCCACAGGCAGGATGTTGTCATCGTTCTGAGCCAGAACGATGCCTTCCTGGGTGATCTCATTGACCAGCTCGGTGGCCTCTGCGGAAGTCTCCTCACTGATGGAACCTTCGCCGGAGACCAGGTCCAGCATGGTGGACATGGGGCCGGTGCAGATGAGGTTGACGACAATCGCCAGCGCCAGCAGAATGGCGAGGCCGGACTGCGCACGAATCATCTTCTTTTTCGCTTTGGGCATCTTCCGCACCGCGAACATCACGAGGAGCGCGAGTACGAGGACGACGCCGAATGCAATCAGATAGTTCTGAATGTTCGAAACTACCTGCATTACATCATCCATATTGATGGACAACATAATTTTCTTCCTCCTTATTCTGAATCCATATTTCCCGGGTACAGCTCCCGGAGCGTTGCCTCTATTATAAATGGATTCAAAGAAAATTCACAAACATCTTCACAATCTGTCATTTTGGAGGCATAGTTTGCAGAAGTTTCAATTTGGTTTCAAATTTTATTGTGCTAATCCACAATTTCGAGCGCAGTTTTATTGTGCATCATGCCAAAAGCAAAAACTCCCCCAGCCGCTGACGCGGCAGCCCCCTCAAAGAGGTGGCCCTTGGCAAAGAGGACAATGTTTCGCTCTCTACCAAAGGCTCCCTCCCTAAGGGAGCTGTCACCGCAGGTGACTGAAGGAGTCCCTTTACTTTTCCGGGACCGGCAGCAAGATCCGCAGGGTGAACCAGCCGTCGGCCCAATGAAGGGTCATGGTGCCGTCGTGGCGCTGGGCGGCCGCCTGCACGCCCTGCAGGTCGTAGCCGCCGTGGGCGTTGTGGACGGGCAGACCGTCCGCGCCCATCTCCACGGGCCGGGCGCAGTAGTTCTCGAAGCGGAGCATCACGCAGCCGCTCTGGTTGTAGATGGCCACCCGCAGCAGACGCTTTTCGGGGTCAGGCTCGGCCAGCACGCTCTCGATGGCGTTGTCCAGCGGCGCACCCACGAGAGTACACAGCTCCCGCGTGCTCAAAAAGCCCAGCTGGCTGCCGTCGGCCACGCTGGTCATGTTGATGCCGCGCTGCTGGCAGTCCATGCTTTTGGCGGTCAATAGGGTATCCAATACCGGGTTGCCGGTCTTGTTCTCGGCCTCATACTGCCGGAGGCCGCTCTCCATCCGGGCCAGAGCCGCGTCCTGCTTGGCCCGGTCGCGCTCGGCGCGGATGTCCGCGATTTGAATTTTCAGCGCATGATAGCGGCTGTTGATGAGCCGGATGCCCTCTTTGCTCCGCTTGTACTGCTCGTACTGGCGGTGGAGCACCTCGTCCATGGCGGCAAGCTCACTGTGGAGCGCCGCCTCCCGCAGCTGTTCGTGCTGGACCGTCAGGATGAGCACGCCGCAGAAATCCACCAGCGTGCGGATGTAGTAGACGCTCATGTCCACCTCGCGGTCGCCCAAGAACAGCAGATTGCTCACCGCAAAGGCCATCGCCGCCATGACGACGGCCACGAGGGCCGCTTTTCCGCTGATGACGATATGGCCCTTGGGACTTTTGTGCTTATGCTCCAGCACCCAGATGCAGCCGAAAACGCCGCCGTAGACCACCACCAGAAGCAGCAGTGACAGGCCGTCGGCCCCGCTGCGCTGAGGCCAGAGGAAGCAGTGCAGCTGCCACTCGGCGCTGGCCGCCAGCTCTGCCAGAACGAAGGCCCGGGCGCAGACGTAGCCCGCTTCCAGCAGGGAGATGGTGCGGGTGACCCAGAGGTATAAATACTGTATCCCCACAGCTGCCGCCATGCAGGGGATCCACCACGCCAGCGGAACGCTGCCCGTGGCCTGCAAAAAAGCACTCAGGGCCAGCGCCCATGCCGCACTGGCAGCGATGGTGGCCGTTTTGCCGAAGCGGATGCCCAGCGGCAGGGCGTAGATGCCCACGGCCAGACACTCGGCCAGCGCCGTATACAGGCGCGGGATGTTGGGCAGTGCCGTCATGCACCCTCACCCCCGATGTGGTCGGCCAGCGCCGCGAGGAAGGCTTTCCGCCGGGGGCGGCTGACCTGCAATTCGTAGGGTCCCACCTGCACCATCCCCTGCTGCACGCTCTTCACCTGTGCCAGATTGACAAGGTAGCCGCTGTTGCAGCGGGCAAAGGGCCGCTCGGCCAGCTTTTCCTCAAAGGCTTTCAGGGTACCTGCCGCCACGAAATCGCCCTCTTCGGTATAAAAATGGACGCGGTGTCCCTCGCTTTCCAGATAATAGATGAGGGACGAATCCAGCCGCCGCATCCCGCCCTCCACCGGCAGGGCCAGATAATGCCGTGCGCGGCGGCGCAGCTGTTCTTCGGCCTTGCGCAGCTGCTGCGAAAACGCAAAATAAGGCACCGGCTTGAGCACATAGTCCAGCGCGCCCACGGCGTACCCACCGATGGCATACTGTGCCATATTCGTGATAAAAACGATGATAACATCCTTGTCCAGCTCCCGCACCCGCCGGGCCGTCTCCATTCCGTCCAGATGCTTCATCTCCACGTCCAGAAACAGGATGTCGTACACCGGGCGGTAATCATCCAGCAGCTCCATGCCGTCGGCGAACTCCGTCACCTCGAACTCGGTGCCGTACTGCCGGGTGTGCCGCTGCACATAGCCCTGAAGCTGCGCCCGCACCTCTGCCTCGTCCTCGACCAGAGCAATGCGTATCATTGCCGCACCTCCTTTTTCCGCAATTTTTCTGGTTTTTATTGTAACACGAAATAGGGCGTGTGGCAAATGGGAGAATAAAACAGCAGCCCCGCTTCATCTGCCGCGAGGCTGCTGTTCTGTGATTGGAAAATTTCAGGCTCAGTTCGTCTTGACGGCCACAAGGATACGGATCTTCCTGCCGCCGGAGCAGCCGAAGTTGTCGTACCAGCCGATGAGCTTATAATCCTCGGTGTTGATCTTGGGCAGCGAGGTAGCGAAATACTGGCCGTTCGACCACAGATACACCTGCATATCGTCGGCGGTCTCATAGCGCTTGTCGCCGCTCATGACCGAAGCTGCGCCCAGCTTATCGATGACTACCGGCGAGAGCTGGAGCATCCGGTTGATGGCCTTGCCGTCGGCAGAACGGCCGATGGCGATACCGCCTGCGATAACGGGGTACTTGGTGGCGGTGCTGTAGGCCACCTGCTTGCCGCCGGAGTAGCAGACGTAGGTCGCACCCTCGCCCAGATAGTTGAGGAAGTCGCCCAGCGTACCGCCCACGCTGTCGCCGGTGCGGCGGAGCACATAGCTGAACAGCTGGTCCGTCTTGCCGGTAAGGGTGTTCCAGGTAGAGCTGACGACACTGCCATCGATGAGGCCGTAGAGCACATCGCTGGTGCTGGGAACAAGGATGTTCTTCACATCCTGGAAGGTTTCCTCATCGGTCTTATCTACCTTGGTGGTGGTCGTGGTGGTCCCGGCGGGGAGGCCTGCGGCCTCTCTTGCGGCGTCCTGTGCCTTGTCGCTGATCTTTTTGTCGATCTTCTTGGCGGCTTCGTCCGTCAGGCGGCGGACAGAATCCAGCGCAGCGTACTCCCACAGGTCACCGGTCACATCGTCGAGGATGACCCGGTCGATCTGGCCTGCAGAATTGGTGGTGTAGTAGCGGACGTCGCTTTCACTCAGAGTTACCCCCGATAGGCGGCTGGGGCGAACTGCCCCAGCCACACCCTCCGACGTCGTATCAATGATCTGCACGTTGTCTGCAAACGGGGTGTCGCCCAGCGCGGTGCCGTCGGCGCTGACGGTGCCGCTGGTCGAGCGGGGCGAGATGGACTGGACGCGTTCGCCGTCACCGTCCACGCTGATCTCCACCAGCTTGCCGGCCGGGAAATTGAGCTTATTGTCCACATTGACGGTGCGGGCGGTGCCGTCGGTACACATGACCGAGACAGCCTGCTGCACCTCAGCGCTGTTCGTCTCCACAAGGGTGCGGGATGAGGACTGGACCACGCCGTAGAACACAGCATCTGCCGCATCGCCGGTGAGGACGGAGACAGCCGCATCGTTCATGCCCAGCAGCAGAGTGACCACCTGACCCACGCCGCCGCCGGACAGAGAAGACAGCTGATAGGCCACAGAGGGCGAAGCGATGGTGTAGGTGACGCCGGCCACGGTCACAGAGGTCGGAGCGCTGGCCGAGGGCGAGACAGCCGTCACACGGCCTGCGGCACGCTTATTGTAGATCCAGACGGTGCGGGCGCTCTCATTATAATAGTAGACATCATAGGGCGAGAGGGCCGCAGAGATGGTGACTTCGTCGTTGCGGTAGATGGCCGCCGGGGCGAAGGGCAGGACGGTGGAAGCATCTGCCACGAAGGGACCCTTGACATTGTCCAGCAGGACAGAAGAGATGTCCACCTGGCCGTTGCTCACGGCAAAGCCCAGGGTGGAAGCGTAGACCTGACCGCTGCCGTTCATGGCGGTGAGGGCGTTGTAGAAGAGCATGGTACCCTGCTCGAGGGTCAGAGTCTCGCCCTGACGGGCATTGATCTCATTGCGCAGGCCCAGTGCGCTGGCCTTGCTGAGCTGAGCTGTGGGGAAGGTACCGCCCAGCTTTGCCACATCATAGCCCAGCAGGCGCAGCGCCATGGTGCAGGCTTCTTCCAGCGTGACGGTGTTGTCCGGGCGGAAGCTGCCGTCGGAGTAGCCGGTCATCCAGCCGTTCTGGACGGCAGTGCGGATGTAGACCGCATAGGGAGAGTCGCTGTCTACATCGCTGTAGAGGCGGCCGGTGCGGCCCTGTGCCGTGGTGGTATCGCGGTAAGCAGAGAATGCGGTGAGGAGGCGGGCCGCCTGCCCACGAGTGAGGGGCGCACCCAGAGAACCGGCCTGCTCGGCGGTCAGACCGCCCAGTGCCGTCGCCGTCTGGACTGCCGCGTTGGAGCCGACCGCAGAGGCGGGCAGCACCAGCATGGAAACAGCCACGCAGACAGCCAGCAGGAATGCGAGGAATCGTTTTTTCATGGTAAACTCCTTAATCATATCTGAGCGCTTCGATGGGGTTCAGGCTGGCGGCACGGCGGGCCGGCAGGAAGCCGAACAGGACACCGATGCCGCAGGAGATGCCCACGGCGATGGCTGCTGCGTCCGCCGAGGGGGTGACATTCAGGGTAATATCCGTCAGGATATACGGAAGGATCTGGTTGATAATGGCCGACACGACGTAGCCCAGCACGATGCCGAGGCAGCCGCCCAGCGCCGACGTGACGCCGGCCTCCACGACGAACTGGGTCAGGATGGTGCTCTCCTGTGCGCCCAGTGCCTTGCGGATACCGATCTCACGGGTGCGTTCGGTGACGGACACCAGCATGATGTTCATGATGCCGATGCCGCCGACCAGCAGCGAGATGCCCGCAATGGCCGTCAGGACGCCCACCATGACGTTGATCATGGAGGACATCTGCTTCATGGCCGCACTCAGGCTCATGACGTAGACATAGTCGTCCTTGCTGACCAGCTTCTTGAGCCGCGACTGCAAAAACTCCTGTGCCTCATCCGAGTGGTCCGCGTCCTGCAGGACCACGTAATACTGGCTGACACTGCTGGTGTTGTTGACGCTCATCAGGGTGGTATAGGGAACGAGAACAATGTCGTCGTTGCCGCCCTCGTACTGAGAGGCGGGTTTGGAGCGGCCTTCCAGCACGCCCACGATGCGGTACTCGCTGGCGCCTACCTTGAGGGTGCTGCCGAGACCGTTGCCGCCGAAGATCCTGCGGTCCACATAGTCGCCGATGACACAGATATTCTTGTTGTCTATCAAATCGGTGTACTGGATGCCGCGGCCCTTGGCCACCTTGTAGTTGTTGATGGTCGTGTAATCTTCATTGACGCCGCTGATGTAGGTGCGGCGGTACTTCTCGCCCGCCACCCGCAGCGTGTCGCCGACACTGGCAATAGGCGAAAGGCCCTTATAATACTCGGGCTTTTCATTGATGATCCTGTACACATCGTCCACTTCCACTGAGCGGGTGCTGGCGGTCATGATGTTGACGGACAGAATATCGCTGCCCATGTCGGAGTAGAAGTCCTGCATCATGTGGGTCATGCCGTTGCCGAGACCGACGATGACGATGACGGCCATGACGCCGATGATGATGCCCAGCATGGTGAGGAAGGTGCGGACTTTGTTGCTCAAGACGTTCTGGACGGCCTGTTTGAAGGTCTCCTTTATCATGCCTGCGTCCCCTCCTCTCCGGCTTTCGGCTCTGCCATCATGAAGTTCGGCTGAACGACTGCCTCGGGTGCGTGGGCGTCGCCGTCGTAGACGACGCGGCCATCTTCGAGGCGGATGATGCGCTCGGCCTGCACAGCAATGGAGTTGTCGTGGGTGATGAGGACGACCGTATTGCCCTGCTTGTGCAGATCCTGCAGCATTCCCAGCACTTCGCGGCTGGTGTGGGAGTCCAATGCACCCGTCGGCTCGTCGGCCAGGATGACCGCCGGGCCGCGGGCCAGCGCACGTGCAATGGACACACGCTGCTGCTGACCGCCGGAAAGCTGGTTGGGCAGGTTTTTGAGCTTATTGCCCAGACCCACCCGCTCAAGGGCAGCCTTTGCCGTCGCGTGGCGCTGTGCGGCGGGGATGCCCGCATACACAAGGGGAACTTCCACGTTCTCCAAAAGGGTCAGCTTCGGCAGCAGGTTGTACTGCTGGAAGATAAAGCCCAGCTTCTCGTTCCGGATGTGTGCCAGCTCACGGCGGCTCATCTTGCCGACATCCCTGCCGTCCAGCAGATAAGTGCCTTCGGTAGGCACGTCCAGACAGCCGATGATGTTCATACAAGTGGATTTACCAGAACCGGACTGGCCGACGATGGCCACGAACTCGCCTTTGTTGATTTTGAAAGAGACGTGGTCGGCGGCCTTTACGAGGGTATCACCCATCTGGTAATACTTGCAGACCCCATCAAATTCTATCAGCGTGCTCATTCGTCATCTCCTTCGGCGGAGGCCATCATGTTGCTGTAGAAGTCGGTCGCACTGACGCTGGAGTTGTCGTAAGCGATGGTATCGCCCTCCTGCAGGCCGCTCTTCACTTCAATGTAATCGTCATCGCTGATGCCGGTGGTCACCTTGACGTAGACGTAGCCGTCGGGAGCGGTCATGGAAGTCTCAGCATTGGCAGCGCTGGGCGAATCCTTGGTCACCAGCACATAGCTGCCCCGGACGAGGGCGGCGTTGGGCAGGGCCAGAACATTCTTGACGCTGGCGGTGGTGATCTTCGCAGTGGCGTTCATTCCGGGCAGCAGCTCGCCCATATCGTCGATGCGGACGGTGACGGGGTAGCTGGTGGAGCCGTTGGCGGTAGTGCCTGCCACGAGGATACTGCTGATGACGCCCTTGTAAGTCTCACCCGGGACGGCGTCGGCAGTGATGTCCACCTCCTGGCCGACCTCGAGGGAGCGGATCTTCAGCTCGTCCACGTTGAGCTTCATTTCCAGATAGCTCATATCGTAGATGGTGCAGAGGTTCTGCATGGCGGTGTCGTTGGCGCTGAGCTTGTCGCCGGCCTTGACCTTCTTATCCACGATGGTGCCGCTGATCGGGGCGTCGATGGTATAGTGGCTGATGGTCTTCTCGGCAGAAGACATCTGCAGCTCGGCAGCGCGCAGGCTGTCAGCGGCGTTTTTGGTCTGCTTGTCCAGATCCTTGCCGGTGATGCGGAGGATGACGTCATCCTGACGGACGGTGCTGCCCTCCTTGACGCAGAGTTCAGACACGGTACCAGAGGCAGCTGCCACGACAGTCTCCTCGCGCTGGTAAGTAAAGTGTGCGGAGTTGAGGGAGCTGACGCCGTTCACCTGTGCCACAGCAGCCTGTGCGGTGGTCAGGCTGCCCGCGTTTGGAACAGCGATGGTGACGGTGCAGGTCATCAGGCTGGCGTCGCCGGCAGGGTCTGCACCGGAAACGGAGCGGATGGTGCCGTTCAGCGTTTCAAAGGTGGTGTCTGGCATGACCTGTGCGACCTGACCGGCGACAAAGCTCTGGGCCTCTGCGGCAGGGAAATCCACGGCCAGCAGCATCACGGAGGTGTCGCGGATGGTGGCCACAGTCTGACCAGCCTGCACGGCGTCGCCTGCGGCGACTGCAAAGGAGCTGACCTCGCCGCTGATCCTGGTGCGGACGTTCTGCATATCCGCAATGTCATCGTAATTGCGCTGTGCCTGCTCCACCGAGAGCTGTGCGCTCGCGAGGTTGTTTTCCACATCCGAAATGTCGATGGTGTAAAGAATATCGCCCTTCTCGATGCTGTCGCCCAGCTCAAAATCGGCGGTGAGCACCGTGCCGGTGACGAGGGACTTGACGGTGTAGGAATCGGCGGCGTTGATGGTGCCGCTGCCGTCGTAGACGTTCACGATGTCGCGGCGTCCCAGCTTCTCCTGCGTGTAGGCAAGGTCTGCCGACGCACTGCGGCTCTTGCGCGGCACGATGACCGCCACCAGCACCGCTGCGGCTGCGACCACCGCGATGCAGCGCTTTTTGTGGGTCTTGATAAAGTGGAACACCTTATTTTCTCCGCCGGCATTCTCCTGCGGAGAGGCGTCCTGTGTCTTCTTGTTGAAACCTAGCATGAAAAGCCTGACCTCCTGTGTTTCATGAAAAAGAAAAGTTCTTTCTGCCTGTTTTCATCCGTTCTGCGCTTTCCCCCACAGCGTCCGCCAAAAACGACCTGTCTGCGAGATACTGCCCCGGGTTAGCGGCGCAAACCGTTATAATGATACCACCTAACAAAACGAGCTGCAAGAAATTTTTCCTGCACAATCTGCAACTTTTTTGAAAATTTTTCCATCATCTCTGTGTCTGGAAACTGGAACATCAGACAGAGCTTTCGGATGAAGCGTTCATCCACTCGCTCCGGCCCTTCGTGCAGCGGCTTTTGGGATACAGTCAGAAATAACCTGACGCTCCGTAAGATGACGGCTCTGATGGGCGGTGACGGCACGATGGAGTAACAAACAGAAAAAGACTTCCGCTTTGAGAATGGCCCTCAGGCGGAAGTCTTTTTACTTTCTGAAAAAACAAAAGAAAAAGCACCAAGCATTTCTGCCTAGTGCTCTTTGTGGTGCACCTCGCGCACTCATATCCGAACTTTTCTCCGCTTTCACGGCTTCCCCAAAAGCGACCGTTTCTGTGCCTTCCTTATAGTTAAAGGTAATAAGTACCTTATCGTCGTAGAGATAAATGGCATTGATGAAGGTGTCCACCAGTGCCTGCCGCTGCTCCGGCTGGGTCATATCCAGATTGCAGAAACGGAGCAGCCATCGCAATCCAACTTTTTAATCGTTTGCAACATCGTTGGATTGCATATCGCAAATATACTATTTGAATATTACGCTGATTTTTGTCTTGTTACGGTTTCGCAATAAGACCAAAGTGGTGGGTATCACGATGATACCCACCACTTTAGCCAAGTAAATTTTTATTTTTGAATCGTAAAACGGAACGAGGTTCCCTTCTCCACCGCAAAGCAGGTGTCTGCATGGGGCTTTGCGCCCCAGCTGTTGTCGCCGCCCACGCCGCGCTGGAAGGCAGCACAGCGCACGATGGTCTTATTGTCATCGCGAGGCAGTTCGTAGAGATGGCGGGCGTTTTCCAGTTCATGGGGCGTGTAGGGCAAGGCAGAGAAGGCCATGCCGTCCCCTGCAAAGCCGATGCCTATATTCAATCCGCTGCCGGTGAGCGTTGCGCTGTACACACCGGTGCGGCTGCCGCACTCCTGCGGGTAGACCGGGGTGTTCTGGGCAAAGTCCTGCCGGACGTTGTAGCTCCATGCGCCCATCTTGCCGCCTGCGGTGCGGTCGGCGGTGGTTTCCCGGGGGCCAAGACCCAAGTAGGAGACTTCTGTCAGCTCCCGGCGCAGCGGGAAGAGCAGCCCGAACTCCGGCAGCTCCATCTTTTCGCCCTGCCATGTCATCGTAATGTCGCAGCGGCCTGCGCCGTCGATGGCAAACTCAATGGGCAGCGTCTGCCCGCCCGGCAGGGTGTAGTTTGCGCGGACGGTGATGAACTCGCCCTTTGTTTCGGCGGTCAGGGCATCGCACCGGGCATAAAGGCCCGCAGTTTTCCAGAAGGCAAATTCAAACGGCTCTGCGCAGCCCTCGTCGTTGTTTGTGGGCGCACGCCAGAAGTTGGGGCGCACGGTATCGTCCAGCAGCTGCACGCCGTTATAGCGGATGGACACAAGCCCTTTGCCGCGGCCAAAGATGTACTCGAAACCCTCGCCCTTTACGCCGATGTTGCAGTCCATCTCCACCAGCTGCGGAGCGGGCAGAGTCAGCCGGGCGGCGGCGTGGTTGTGCCATACCTGCCCAAAGGCAGCTTCATAGCCCGCTGGGATGCCGGGCTTTGCAGCCCGCTGGATAGCGGCAACGGTCATGCAGGCAAACCCTGCTTCCGGCAGAGCGAACGGGAACGCAATGTGCACGGTTTTACCGGGTGCACAGTCCGCCCGGAGCACCGCGCGGCGCTCTGGCTTGCCGTTGACCGAGGATGCAAACACAAGGTCGTAGGCGCTCAGGTCGGTAAAGAGATTCCGGTTTTCCACCACCGCTTCGGTATCGGTGAGGGTGATCTTCAGGGGCGCATATGCCGCCTTGACTGCGTCCATCTTTGGGGTGTTGCGGCGGTCGGGCAGCACAAGACCGTCCACGCAGAATTCCCGGTCGGTGGGGCGGTCGCCAAAGTCGCCGCCGTAGGCAAAGCCGGGTCTGCCGTCCGGGTCGGTGACGGCGATGCCGTGGTCCATGTACTCCCAGATAAACCCGCCCTGATACATCGGCTCTTCGTAAGCATACTCGGTGTAATCGGTGATGCCGCCGCAGCTGTTGCCCATGGCGTGGCTGTACTCGCACATGATAAAGGGCTTTTCCGGGTGCTCCGCCAGAAACTTTTTAATGTCTGCCACCGGGGTGTACATCTGGCTTTCCATGTCGGAGGTGGCGGGGTACTCCCGGTCCCAGAAAATGCCCTCATAGTGCACAAGGCGGCTGGGGTCGGTGCGGCGGAAGTACTCGCTCATCTCCCACAGGGTCTTGCCGCCGTAGCTCTCGTTGCCGCAAGACCAGACGAGGATTGCAGGGTGGTTTTTGTCCCGCTCCAGCATGGCTTCGGCACGGGCCAGCACATTCTCCCGCCACTCCGGGCGCGCACCGGGCAGTGTCCACTCGTCCGAGCCATCCGCGCCCAGCTTCTGCCATGTGCCATGCGTTTCAAGGTTCGTTTCCCCAATGACATACAGGCCATATTCATCGCAGAGCTGTAAGAAATACGGGTCGTCCGGGTAGTGGCTGGTGCGCACAGCGTTGACGTTGTGGGCTTTCAGGTTTTTCACGTCCCACAGCATCTCTTCCCGGCTGACGGTGCGGCCGGTGCGGCAGCTCCACTCGTGGCGGTTGACACCTTTGAACACGATGCGCTGGCCGTTCAAAAGCATCTGGCGGTCCTTCCGTTCAAACTTCCGCAGACCGACTTTCATGCCGGTACGCTCCACGAGAGTACCCTCATTCAGCAGGGCAATTTCCGCCTCGTACAGGTTCGGCTGCTCAGCGCTCCACAGGGCGGGATCAGTCACCGCAAAGGTAAAGGAAACATCCTGCACGTCCTCCTCCACGTCTGGGTCAGACTCGCCCTTGCCGAACACCACGCCGCTGTCGTATTCCGCAGGCACACCCACCTCAGCAGACTGCTGCTGCCCATTGAACACCACCGACACCGTTCCCGCACCGCTGACCTTGCAGTCAAAGGTGACGGTGGCACTGGAAAAATCCAGGGCAAACTCCTGCTTCACAAAGGCATCTTCCAGATGCAGCTCAGGCTTTGTGAACAGCTCCACCAAGCGGAACAGACCACTCATACGCCAGAAATCCTGATCCTCCAGCCAGCTGCCGGAGGAAAAGCGGTACACCTGCACGGTCAGGGTGTTCTCGCCAGGATGGACGGCGGCGGTCATATCAAATTCGGCGGGGGTAAAGGTATCCTCGGTGTAGCCGATATAAACGCCGTTGCACCAGACGGCGGCGGCGCTGTCGGCACCATTCAGGCGCAGGTAGCAGCTCGCCCAGCTTTCCGGCAGGGTGAAACTGCGCTGATACTCCCCGATGGGGTTATAATCCTGCGGAATCTCGCCGGGGTGCAGCTTTTCGTGACCATCCCACGGGTACTGGGTGTTGACGTAATGGGGCGCGCCGTAGGGCTGACCGGGCTTTTGCAGGCTCTGCATCTGGATAAAGCCCGGCACGGTCAGGGTATCCCAGTCCGTAAAGGGCGCGGTCAGGTTTTCCGCGTAGCGGAAAGCCCACTCGCCATCCAAGCTGACAGTCAGGGGCATTTCCGGACTGGTCTGGTCTGCAAAATGGGCATGGAAGGGCAGGCGGTTCTGCTGAAAGATTTCCGGGTCGGCCAGCAGTGCCGGGGTAATGGGATCGTTCAAAGGCATACATGTCACCTCGCAGCATTCTCTGCTTTCATTATAGCACAGGATATAAGAAAAACAGCCGCACAAAAACGACTGTTTTTCTGGAGAGAAACGGCATCAGTCTGCTTCGTCAAGGATCTCAGTATCCAGAACAGTGCGTCCTTTGGCAATATGATATTTCACCGCAGGCAGGTGGACATTGGTAAAATACAGGCTGGTGTTGGGGTCGCAGCCGATGACTACCGCTTCGCCTCTGCCCGTCACAGTGCAGCGCAGTGCGTCGCAGCGGGCTTCGGCGGTGTTGTTTTCCACACCTTCGGCGTATCCCGGTGCAAAATTGGGCACGGCAAAGCCGCAGTCATAGGCTTCGCAATCGAAGCTGCTGTCAATTTCGTGATGGCGGCGGTGGCCGGTGGCCGTGGGGGTGATGGTGGTGGTGACCTCAATGCCGGGGAAGGGCGACCACTGCGCGGTCACCGTCCCGGCTTCAATTTCCCACGTTTTGCTCACCTTGCGCACGAACACGTTATCGTCGATGACAAAGGCCAGCATACTGTCCGGTGCGGCCTGATGGAGCACCTCCCGGCTGCGGGAGGCGCAGAAGCCGAAGCGGGTATCGTAGGCAAATTTTGCGTACTTTTCCGGGAACTGTCCGTGGCCGT
>OGKR01001287.1_pt1 | contig 19272 bp, 7 predicted proteins | sample 1572431 | NCBI WGS metagenome assembly OGKR01 (sample SAMEA2582079, study PRJEB24529) | metagenome | biome: Human gut stool | place: China | collected 2011 | reverse complement strand
TTGGTGGCCGTAACTTTACTGTAGATAATATCTCTGTTAACCAATCTGGCGTAAACAGTACTACTGGCAAGCTTGGTCTTGAATTGGGTAAACAATTTGGCAATGGTAACCTTTATACAAGATTTGCTGCAGGTCATGCTTTCACAGGCAATGTAAAAACTGCATTCGCTAGCGGCAGTGTTACGAAATTAACAGAACAAGACCTTAAAGGTACTTGGACTGAATTGGCGTTCGGCGGCCGTTATGGTTTCAATAGCAACAATAGCATATTTGCTGACGTTGCCACAGGTTTGTCTGGTGATCTCCAAGCAGACTGGGGCGTAAATGCTGGTTTCACGCATAAGTTCTAAGTGTAGATTTATTAAATAATCTTTTTGTACAATAGCTAACATATATAGCCTCCTAATAATAGAGTCATGACTTTATTATTAGGAGGCTTTTATTGTATGGAGCATAGAACTAACTATATAGCCACCTATGCATTTTTTTTCTAACCTTAAGAAAAAACTATATAGACGAAATACGATATATTGTGTATACTAATGAAATTAGTAAGCATACTAGGATTTATTGATAGATGCTTACTGTATTAATATATTTACCATGCTTAGTATGGGGATCTCTAAGGGGGTAAAAGCTCCGAAAGAGATAATATCTAGTGTATGATAAATGAAGTAGCTCTGGGGAGGGCACTTCGAGAGAGGAGACTTATGAAATTAGTAAAATTATTACCAATTATGGCAATTGCTTCTGTATGTGTTGCTGGCCAAGTACATGCGGCACAAGATCCTTTGATGATGCCTGAACAACCTGCGGCTCCTTTGACTGCAGAACAACAAGAAATCTCTCTTGCTGTTCCTAGTGAAGAGGTAAAAGCTGTAGTATCTGAATTTGCAGCATTCCAATTGGGAATGAGCAATGCTTTAATCAAAGACGACAATCGCGTAATGTCTGGTCAACAACGTTATACTAATAACGTGTTGTACTACATGAATGTTCGTCGTGACTGGTACATTACAAGCCATCGCTATAAAAAAGATAGCTATGCTCGCGTAGCATTAGATCGCTTGTACTTAGATTACAAAGAATTTTTCACAAACCACACAACTGTGTCTGACATGAACAAAGCTGAATATGAAAACCAAATTTTGGCAATTCTTGAAAAGAATACAGCTAACATGTCTAATGATGAATTGCGTTTCTACATGAACGAAATGGTAATCTACAGCTTGAAAGAAGCTATGCGCGATGGTAACAACCGCGTTAAACGCATCCGCTAATCGGTATATATAACTATATATCTATGAAAGAGGTAACGGCATAGGCCGTTGCCTCTTTTGTTTTCAAAACAAATGCCCTCGTAGGAACAAATTCTACGGGGGTCTGTTTATTAATTAATTATATTATCTAATCTATTCTTTATGAATTATTATTTATGTTATTTACATATTTTTTCGATGGCAGTATAATCTACTTGTAGAATTATGAGGAAAGTATGAAGGAGAAGTGTTTTGTAGTGTAACAAGGGAGGCGTATGATTATGAATCGCGCAAAGAAACTACAATTATTAGCAGTACTCGGAGTTTTGACTATATCTTCGGCTAGCTTGGTACAGGCTGTAGATATTCCTGTTGTTTCTAGTGGTGGTGCCACTTATAACATTGGTTTACAAGGCTGGTCATCTTTCACTAACTCAGATAATGTACATCTTGGTGGTCAAACTGGGGCGGCTAACAGCGATCCCTATGCCCATGCAGGGGATCCAAATGCAAAGGGTAATAATATTGCCATCGGTCGTCTTGCCTTGAATGGTTCTCAAGGTGGTGGTAACGTAGCGCTTAGTTCTAAGACATTTGTAGGCGGTAAAGGTGATTATAACTTCTTAGGTAACTTTGCAGCAGGTTATAATTCAACCATTTCCGATACAATTGCTATAGGCTACTTTACGGGTTCCTACTCTCAAGGTAATAAAAACGTATGGCTTGGCGCTTCTCAAGCTGCCGCTAGTAAGGGGAATAACACTGTATTAATCGGTTCTAACTCCACTGTAAATGGTAATTTTAACTATGGCATGGGTCATGGTGTTATCTTTAAAGGCGATAAGAACTCCGCTATTGGCGCATATAACAAAATTGAAGGTAACCAATCTGGCGCCTTTGGTGTAGGTACGTATAATGTGGATACTGTTAAGGGCGATAATTCCTACAGTGTTGGTAACAAGAACCAAGTGAGTGCTAATAATACATTCGTAGTTGGTAATAATGTGAAAACATCTTTAGACAATGCAGTTGTATTAGGTAATAATTCTACTGCTGAAAGTAGTGATGTAGTGAGCACTCCAAGTTATACCTACAATAATGGTGTTACTGAAAGCTTCGCCGGTACTGCTCCTGTGTCTACTGTATCTGTTGGTGCAGCAGGTCAAGAACGCACTATCACTCATGTTGCAGCAGGTCGTATTACAGCGGATTCTACAGATGCGGTTAATGGCTCCCAATTATATGGTACAAACCAACAAATTGATATATTACATCGCGATGTACGCCACGTGGAAAAAGAATCTAACCGCGGTGATGCTCGCGCCGCAGCACTAGCTGCATTGCATCCACTACAATTTGATCCTGATCACAAGGTTCAAGTTATGGGCGGCTATGGTCACTACAAGGGCGAAAATGCATTAGCTCTTGGCGTAGGTTATTATCCGAAAGAAAACCTACTCCTTACAGCAGGTACAACTGTAAGTGGTGATTTGATGACTAATGTAGGCGTATCCTATAAATTCGGTGAAAATAAAACATTGGCTAAGATTTCCCCTGCATCCTATAACGCATTGGAACAACGGGTAGATACATTAGAAGCACAAAACAAAAAACTACAAGAAACAGTAGATATGCTTGTGCAAAAACTTAATGAGAAATAGAATTTAATATTGATAGAGGTTATAAAAATGAGGTAATAACAGTGTTATTACCTCATTTTCATATACCTATATATAACATTAAAGTAATATGGTTTAGTGACCGCTAATCTTGACATAAATGTACATTATTCGTTACACTAATATATATTTCATTTGTTGTTCATGAATTTTAAATGTAGAGAGTAATGAAACGTATTGTGTGTATCGCCTTGAGCGCCCTATTGTGTTGTGTGGGTACAGCTGAGGCAGAAAAACAACAATTACATAATGATAAGGGCGTAGTGTCTGCAAAAACTAATGCTCAAACAGAGCGCATGAAGGCCGCATCAGAGGGCTTTCACATTACGCCTGCTGCCACACCGGACCATGTGATTGGCCAAGGTGGACCGCTCATCATGGACCGGCAAGATACTAAGACCGTGCAGTATAGTAATGTGGATGCAGTGAACCGCGCCATTAATGCGGTGGCTATGTCCAATGTATCTAATGCTATGTATGGTGCCAAAGGTAAGCCGTGGATGCGCCGCACTACGCTGAGCTTTCAGTTCCAAGAAGGGTGGAAGCCGCTGTATTCTGCGGAGACTATTCAGCCTCTAGGTCATTACGATAATACCTCTCGTGATGTGTGGTTTACGCAGCAGCGCATTTCTCGCGCCTCTGATACGGGTACTACCCTTAATGTAGGTGTTGGGTACCGTCGTATCTCCAAGGACGACCGTCGTCTCTATGGGGCTCATCTATTCTATGACCATCGTTTCTTGAATCGTCACGATCGACTCAGTGCTGGTCTTGAATATATGTCTGGTGAAAGCGAGTTTCGTTTTAATTGGTATGGTTCTACTTCCGATGAGCGTGTTTTGGATGCGAACCTGCATACCTTAGAGCGAGTATCTAATGGTTATACCTTAGAATATGGTAAAACCTTTAAAAATGCGCGCTGGGCTAGAGTTTATGTTGAAGGCTATCACTGGAACCAGGATCGACAAGACGATAAGAATGGTTTACGCATAGGCTCTGAGATGCAACTTACGCCGCGTGTATCTGTAGATATGGGATACAATAAACCGGAACATAGCTCTGGTGGTGCATATGGTAAAATTACGTTCCGTTTAGCGGGAGCTCCGATGGCTTGGTATGGTGGCAAGCATCGTTTAGAACAATCTGCAACGGTTCGCGATAAAATGCTCAACCTCGTAAGACGAACTAATACGGTTTTTGTTGAACAATAATTTTGATAACTGAATAGACAAATTGAATGGTCATGCCATTTCCTGCATTCATTTTATTTTAATGAAAATTAAATGAAAAATAACCTACTATTGTTCCTATATAAGTGATATACTCTAGGTAAGGGAAACGTTAGTGTTCATATCAATTGTTCTTTAAGATAATGGCTTTTTATAAAAGCCATTATCTTATTATTGATGCCGTGTGATCGCCCGTTCATCTTAGTTACTCTCCAACTATTTAATAATCTTTGTGTTGTGTTTACTTCAAAATCTCTCTCTTAATAACAAACTTATATCATACGGCACCGGTAAGAGGATTGCCTTCCTCTTACCAAAAAAAGGATAGTTAATCCTCATCGATTAACTATCCTTTTTTATATTCTCTTAATAGATATATAAATTACTGTTTACAAAATTCGTATACGTGCTACAATATTCATATAAGACTCATGAATAAAAAGTGAATTTTAATGTAAAGAGAGAATGATAGGTTTTGTAGTTTGTAAATGGAGGTTCTAAACTATGAACAAACGGAAACGTTTATTAACTTTGTTAATCAACGGTGTATTATTATCTAGTTTATGTGTTGTAGCGAGTGCAGCCGATACGACAACGGGCGCTGGTACTGGCGTAGCGTACGGTACAGGTAGCAATGCTCCAAAAGCAGAAAACGTAGCGATTGGTAATAATGCTAAGATTGGTTATTCCAATGGTGCTAGTGCTGCTACAGGGGATATCGTAGTCGGTAAGGATGCTAATATTAATAACTATGCTAGCCAAGGCGGTAGTGTAGCGATTGGTAAAAATGCAAAAATTGAAAATATGGCCGGCGGTGTAGAGGCTAGCTTTGCATTAGGTCAAACAACATATAGTGGTAGTTGGTTCTCTTCTTCAAGAATTCCTGCAGATCCAACAAAGGTAGTAGGCAGTGTTGCCATTGGGGATAATACATTTGCTCGCACTGGTAGTACTATGATTGGTTCCCATAACTATAAAGGCGATCTTGGTGATATTACAGTAGATACATCAACTACTCGTAAATATGCATTGAATGCTTATGCCACTACAGTAGGTGCTAATAGCTTTAGTAATGGCGCTTTTACAACTAATACAGGTACCTATAATATTATCTCTAGTGAATATAATGGTGGTCGTTTAGCAAATCCTGTTAAGAACTTGGGATCCACTATTAATGGTTCTTTAAACAGCATTGAGTCTCAAACAGCTAGTAGCTACTACGCTGGCATTGCTAACAGCATTGTTGGTACAGCAAATAGAACGTTTAATTCTAATGGCTCTCTTATTATGGGTGCTGGCAACGAAATCACTAACTCTGTTAAATCTATTTCTGGAGCACCAGATGATGGCGGTAATTCCGCTAAAGAATTAGCTGAAAAATTGCGCACTGCTGTAAAAGATGCTAACGGCGGTGGCGCTACGATGGCCATCGGTGGCGGCAACAAGGCTGACTACACATTGCGTACTTCAATGATTGGTATTAACAATACTGTAACAGGTACGAATGGTGCTAAAAGCGCAGATAACTTTGTAGTAGGTGTTGGTAATACTGCATCCAATGTACAGCATTTAACTGCTATTGGTTCTAAGAATACTGTATCTGATGCTAATAATACAGTTATCGTTGGTGACAACCGCAAGGTAACGGGTGCTAATAATTCTGTCATTATTGGTTCTAGCGATGCAGAAACTACTACAACTGTAAACGATGCAGTAGCTATTGGTCATAACACTGAAGTATCTGCTGAAGGCGGTGTAGCTCTTGGTAGTAAATCCAAAGCGACTGTAGCAGCTGGTGCAGCTGGTTATGATATTAGCACAAAAGCGGCATCTACTGATACAAGTTCCACATGGAAAGCCACAGCATCTGCTGTATCCGTTGGCGATGTAGCTAATGATGTAACACGTCAAATTACATCTGTTGCAGCTGGTACAAATGATACTGATGCGGTTAACGTAGCACAACTTAAAAAGGTAGAAACTAAAATCTCTACTGTTGAGGCAGATGCTAAAAAACATACTACTGTAGTAGCAGGCGATAATACAACTGTAACACCTGGTACAAATGCTAATGGTGGTGCTGAATACAAAGTAGCTGTTAATAAAGACTTAGTAGAAATGAGCTCTGCTAACTTCGGCAAAGCAACTGACGACGTTCGTGCTCGTATCGATAAAGACCGTGCTAGCTTCTTTAAAGGTAGCGAAAATATCGGTATTTCAGTTACTGAAGGTGTCAAAATCGAAAACACAGATAGCTTAGAACAAGCAAAATTTGATAAATATGGTATGTATGCAAGTGAAGGGAGTAACACTGTTTACTACACTACAAATGGTATCAGCGCAGGCAACCAAATTATTAAAGATGTGAAAGCTGGTGTAGCAGATACTGATGCAGTTAATGTATCTCAACTTAAACGCGTACAAGATCAAATCGCAGCATCCACTCAAGTTACAACTGTAACAGCTGGTGACCATATTAAGGTAACACCAACTGTAAATGGTAATACTCACGACTATAAAGTATCTCTTGCAGATGATATTGCTGACCAAATTACAAATAACACAACAAATATCAGCAAAAACACAAATGATATCAAAAATATCAAAGGTAATTTATCTAAAATCGATAAACGTGTTGATAAATCTGTAGCAGGTGCAGCAGCGTTGGCAGCATTGCATCCACTTGATTTCGATCCAGATGCTAAATGGGACTTTGCAGCAGGCTATGGTCATTACCGCAGTGGTAATGCTGCCGCATTAGGTGCTTTCTACCGTCCTAATGAAGACGTACAACTTAGCGTAGGCTCTACTGTAGGCAGTGATGAAACAGTATTTAATGCTGGTTTATCTGTGAAAGTAGGCGCTCATAGCAATGTATCTCGTTCTCGTGTAGCAATTGGTAAAGAAGTATTAGCTCTTAAGAAAACAGTAGCTGAACAAAATGCTCAAATTCAAAAATTGACTACATTGTTGAATGGTGTTGCTGGTACTAAGATGAAAGCCGATCACACAACATTGTTCCCAGATATCCCTACAAACCATTGGGCATATGAAGCTGTAAGCGATTTATCTCGCCGTGGTTTAGTTGAAGGCTATCCAGATGGCACATTCGGTGGTGACCGTATGTTAACACGTTATGAATTTGCTCAAATCGTATACCGTGCTATTCAAGACGGCGTAACAGTTAATGATCGCCTTGTAACAGAATTCAGCCCTGAAATGGCCTTGTTCCGTGTTGACACTGTAGCTAAAAATGCTAAAGGTGAGCCAACAATTGAACGCGTTCGTGTTAACAAAAAATAAGGATACTATTAGTTTATAGTGTTCGCACAACTTAATAAGTAGCTACTATGCCATACCTCAACTCCACCCCGAGGTCGCATAGTAGTGAATATAAAAAGGAGTAACTGATTATATCAGTTACTCCTTTTTGTTGTTATATTAGGCTCACTATTCTTTTTATTTGGCAAAATAACCTAGCGATTGAATGTGTGCGATGGACTCGTCTAAATATTGTTCAGAGGACACAATGTGTTTAGTGCCATCATCTTTTGTTCTTTCAACGGTCATGTTTTCGTTCATGGTATCAATTAATTCTTTTCGAGATATTGGCTTTGCCATCAATTTCATGACGTAGGATAGACCTTCATCTACGGAATAGTCTATTTGGTTATACATATTGCCGAGGCACATGTATTGATAACCACCTTTTTCAACAAGTGTGGATACATAGTTGATAAAGTGTTCTGGAATATAGGTTTTGTTTTCCTCAAATGGTAATTGGTCATATTTTTTTGCATATGTGTTAATATGGCCGACGATAGCAAGATGGAATAAACGTTTATACATAGCATCCATATCGATTTCAGAACCAGGATGATGCGCTTCAATATGTTTCATAATATCCGCTACATTGAATGGTCGTTTTGTATCCATTAATTCTTGGATGCTAATGTGCATAACATTGGTCCACTCTGGAGGAACACCAGGCTCTTCATCTAATGCATTGTTGAAGTATAGTGTATCTAGTACTTTCTTCTCAACCCTTTCGTCATGGGAAATTTTATCTTCGTTACTATACTTTGTTAATAGGGCCATGCGGAACTGAGTATCATATACGTAGTCATAATATTGTTCTTTATCAATAAAGTTATCTCTAGCCAATGTTCTAATATTATTTTCCACACTACTATCAAGCCATGTAATGAAGGAACGATTCAATGTTTCGTCACCGATGTAAGCACAACCTTGTTCTTGTGCACGTTCAATAAATTCTGACACATATACAGGATCATTAATAGCTTCTAAGTATTCGTGCCCAACATAATAATCATTAGATTGTAATACACGATTGATATTTTTTATTTTATAATCAGAAATTTGTTGGGAACGTTCATCTAATTTCATTGTTTCTGCAATGAGTTTTAATACATTTTTTGTGTAGACCGTACGCTCTTGTAATGAGTCGTTAGGTGTATGTTTTTCAGAATATAACATAATATCCCGCAATTGCTCTAACCGTTTCCAACCAGGATATGTATTGTATGATACATATGCTACACCACGGTCGGATAGATTTCGGTTACAAATGCTGAGGATTTTATCTTTCACCACGTCAGGCACCCAAGACCAAATACCATGGACGATAATGTAATCGAAGGTACCAAATGAATCATCAATATTCATAATATCTTTTTCTAATAATGTAATATTTTTTAGCCCCATGGATTCAATTAATTCATTCCCATGTTTCACCTGTGTAGGGGATAGGTCGATACCTGTAAAGGTAGTCGTTGGATTATATAGGGCTTGGGGAATGATATTTCCACCGCAAGAAGAACCCAACTCTAATACGCGCGCCTCTTCAACTGGCACTGGGTCTAAGCCATAAATAAGAGCTTTTGCCATTAAAGATGTAATACATGTATTGGAAAATGGTTTTGATACGTATAGAAAATCGTCGTAAGATTCCTTTAGGTCGTTAATTTTAGATTGATCGACACTAGTAATGTGCTGTTTACTCATTATAATATATCCCCTCTATAACTAATACTCGTAAAATGGTCCTCATAATGATTTAGTATATCATAATTTCTATTATATATAGGAGCATGAATTCATAGATATTTCATTTGTGAAAAGATATATGAAATCTTTATGAAATGGTCATCAAAGGATTGAGTGAATTTCATAAATAGATTTTCTAGAGATCAAAATTTATAGATAATATAAAAATAGAGTTTGAAATCGAGAAAAATCAATCTTCATAAATCGATTAAACCTTTATTTATAAGTTCAAGTAATGCAGTTATCGAAAATAATGAAACCAGATAGAATAAAATAGATTAGATTTTATAAAATACGTATAAATCGACAAAAAAATGAGTAAAAAAACGGCCATATATTAAATTTTGTTTAACAAAATAAAGGTTCTAACAATAAACTATGATGATTATGATAAAAAGATGAAGCAAACTATTTACAAGATTTTCGATATATGATATTCTGTTCATGACACAAAATGAAAGAAATATGAAAGATACTCAGAAAGGCGTAAAGGTATGGGAAATTTATGCTTTTCCTTCTTTTGTATTTAATTGATTTATTTATAAGGATTGTAATTGTGTCTAGTTAAGAAAGGGGTTCATAGTAATATGAATAAAATCTTTAAAGTTGTTTGGAGCAAAACTAAAGAGTGCTACGTAGTAGTTTCCGAAGTTGCAAAAAACAATGGTGGTAAGAAAAAAGCTCTTGCTAGCGTATTAGCTGGTTTAGCTATGGTAGCTGCTGCAGCAGGTACACCTGTACAAGCTAGTGTAGGTTTGGGGGGCAGTGCGGTTAATATTACACCTGATGGTACTTATAATGGTAGTAACCAAACATCTAAAAACTCCGTAGTTGTAGGTTACCAAAATAATGCTGCTGGTGGCCCAGCTGACGAAAGTGGCAAGATCATCTATGGTGCTGCAAATACTGCAAATAGAGAATCCTCTTTAGCACTTGGTAACCAAAATAAGGCTATTAATAAATCTGCAAGTGCCATTGGTGTTGGCAATACAGCATCTGGTGAAGCATCTGTAGCAATGGGTAACGTTAGTACTGCATCTGGTGACCGCTCTGTTGCAATTGGCTCTGGTGCAAACGCTACACAAGGTGCTGCAATAGCAATTGGCCGTCAAGCTGAAGCAACTGGCTCCAGTGCAGTGGCGTTAGGTTATTTAAATAAAGCAACAAATAATGTTGCCGTAGGTGTAGGTGTTAACAATAAAGTATCCGGTCAAGGTGCTACATCTATTGGTTCTTCCAATACAGTAACAGGTGATAACTCTTCTGTATTAGGTCGTCAAAATACAGTTGATGGTGCTTCCGTAGCTGGTGCTGTAGCCGTTGGTTACCAAAATAAAGCATCCGGTGACCGTGCTATCGCAATCGGTGAGGGCAATGACTCTAAAGTAGAAGATACAATTACAATGGGTCATAGCAATACTGCATCCGTTGGTGGTGGTATCGCTATTGGTCAAGATAACGTTGCAAACTCTGGTGGTAATGCAGGCAATACTATGATTGCTATCGGTCGTGAGAATGAGGCAACCGCTCTAGATACAGTAGCAATTGGTCGTAAGACTAAAGCGACTGCAAATACTTCTGTTGCTCTTGGTGCTCGTTCCGAAGCGACAGGTGCTGGTTCTGTTGCGATTGGTGGCAATGGTGATGGTTACAAAACTACATCTAATGGTTTAGGCGCAGTAGCTTTAGGTATGCAAGCTAAAGCTGATGGTACTGCTGCAACTGCAGTAGGTGGTGTATCTGAAGCAACAGCTAATGGTGCAGCTGCATTTGGCCAAGGCGCGAAAGCAACTGCAGTTCAAGCAACAGCTTTAGGCTATAAATCTGAAGCATCTGTAAAAGATGGTGTTGCTCTTGGTTCTACATCTAAAGCAACTGTAGATAAAGGCGTTAAAGGCTTCAATCCTGCTGAAGATCGTGATAATAAATACGGTGGTTTAGCTGGTACTGCACAAACATCCACATTGGCAGCTGTTTCCGTAGGTGACGGTGCTACTGCAACTCGTCAAATTACAGGTCTCGCTGCAGGCACTAATGATACTGATGCTGTTAACGTAGCTCAATTAAGAAGCGTTAACTTGAAATATTCTGGTGACACTGGCAAAGGCGATGTATTGTTAGACAATGGTACATTGAAAATTAAAGGTGATGACCCTACATTTATTTCTACATCTGCTGATAAAAATGGTGTTACAGTAAAAGCTAAAATAGGTGCTGATATTACTACTAATGCTGATGGTAAAGCAGTTGCTCCTACTACAAACGGCATTGCTACAACTGACAATGTTACTCAAGCAATCAACAACTCTGGTTGGAAAGTAACTTCCGCTAATAATGGTGGTACTACAAACGGTACATCTATTGAAAAAGTAAGCCCTGGCGATACTGTTACTTTCAAAGCTGGTAAAAACATTGTATTAGACCAAGCTGGTAAACAATTCACATACTCCTTGAATAAGGATGTTGATTTGACTAAAGATGGTTCCTTAACAATTGGTGATACTAAAGTTAACAACGATGGCTTAACAATCACTGGTGGTCCATCTGTTACAAAAACTGGTATCGATGCTGGTAATAAAAACATTACTAATGTAAAAGCTGGTGTAAACGATACTGATGCAGTTAACGTAAAACAATTAAAAGACGCTAAAACTAAACTTGTAGATGGTAAAAATACTACCGTTGAAGGTGATGGATCCACAGCTACTCCTTATAAAGTAAATGTGGAAGGCGACTTGAAAGGTATTACATCCATTTCCAATGCTGACGGTGGTCCTAAAATGACAATTGGTGGTAACTCCATCAATATCACTGGAGGCCCACTTAACATGGGTGGTAGCAAAATCACTAATGTAGCTCCTGGTACAGATGATACTGATGCAGTTAACGTAAAACAATTGAAATCCGCTAAGACAGAAGTTAAAGCTGGTAATGGCGTAACTGTTGCTAAGACTCAAGATGCAACAGATGGTCATGATATTTACACAGTAAGCTCCACTGGTGCTACTGGTAACACAGATCCTTCTAAAGTTGAAGCTGGTAAAAATACTACTGTAACAGGTGATGGTACAGCAGCTACTCCGTACAAAGTAAATGTACAAGGTGACTTGACAGATATCTCTTCCATTACAAATGGTACTGGTTCTGGTAAAATCTCCTTCGCTGGTGATCAAGTTGTAAAAGTTGAAGGCGACAACCCTATTTCCTTAGATGGTAAAGGTGGCTATGTAACTGGCTTACAAAACAAAGATTGGGATATTACTAACCCAACTGTAGTTTCCGGTCGTGCAGCAACTGAAGACCAATTGAAAAAAGTAAGCGATGGCTTCAACAACACAATTAAATTAGCTGGTAACACTGGTAATACAGATACTCAAAAATTCAACAAAACTGGTGGCTTAAGCTTCGGTGTAGTTGGTGCTAACAACGGTCAATACATCAAAACAACTGCTTCTGGTACAGATGTAGTAGCTGATTTGTCCGATGATGCAAAAGCTAAATTGAACCATACCTTTGAAGTAGCTCCTGGTTCTAGCAATGTAACAGTATCTAAAGATACAACTGATCCTAATAAAACAGTTTATAAAGTAGCTGTTGCTAATACTCCAGCAGCTGGTGCTTCCTCTACTGAAAGTGTAGTTAAAAAAGCAGCTGCAACTGGCGATACTAACATTGCTGATGTTACTGTTGGTAATGGTAAAAACTCTGGCGATCCAGATGCTCAATACGAAGTTAATGTTTCCCGTAATGCAGTTAAAGATGCAGCTCGTGAAGCAGTAACAGTTAACAACGGTGGTACAACTACTGGTGGTAACTACACAGCTGATGCAGACAACCCTATCACTGTTAACCCTGTGAAAGATGATGCAAACCATAACACTACATACGAAGTGAAATTCGATGGTGATAAAGCAGCTAAACAAATTCCTTTGACTTACAAAGCTAATGGTACTGGTGACCAAAAAGTTAAGTTGGATAAAGGTCTAAACTTCACAAACGGTTCCAATACAACAGCTTCCGTAGCAGCTGATGGCGTAGTTAAATACGACTTGAACAAAAACGTTGATTTAACAAAAGATGGTTCCTTAACAATTGGCGATACAGTAGTAAACAAAGATGGTTTGACTATCACTGGTGGTCCATCCATTACTAAAACTGGTATTGATGCTGGTAACAAAACTATCACTAATGTAGCTCCTGCAGTTAATGGTACTGATGCTGTTAACTACGATCAATTGAAAGCAGCTCGTACAGTTGTTACTTCTAAAGATAATTCTGTAACAGTTAACAAAACAACAAATGGCGATCAAGTAACATATGACTTACATGTAAATGCAGCTGCTGGCACAGCATCTACTTGGAACTTGAAATCTGGTGCAGTTTCTGCTACAGAAGGTACACATTCTGGTGACACAGCTCAAAACATTGCAGACGGTAAATCCGTTACAATGCAAGCTGGTAAAAACTTAACTGTTAAACAAACTAACGACGGTGCAGGTAATACAGAAGTTGCATACGCTCTTGATAAAGACCTTAAAGATCTTACAAGCGTAACTACTGAAAAAGTAACTACAAAAGAAATCGGCTTACAAGATGCAGCTGGTAACACTACTACAATTAAGAAAGATGGCGACCGCATTACATACACTAATGACGGTGGTACAACTACTAAAACAGTAGCAACTCTTGATGATGAAATGCACATCAAAGATACTACATATACTGTAGATGGTAACAAAAAAGTAACATTAACATATGTAGATGGTAATGGTACTGATGTAGCTGGTAAAAAAGCAATCATCGACTTGTCTGGCTTGCCTGTAGGCGATAAAGATACAGATATGCGTATCAAAGAAGGTAACTACACTGCTACAAATGGTTCTGTAACATTGAACACTGTTGATAAAGATGGTAACCCAGTAGCTGGTAAAGACGTAGTAATTAAAGGTATTAACACTAATAATTACCAAGCTGGCGACAACGTTACTTTCACAAACAACGGTACTGATGCAAACGGTAACCCAATTGTGAAAATCAATGCTGAAGTGTCTACTGAACAAGTGGTAGCAAAAGCTGGTAACGATAACTTGGCAACTGTAGCACCTGCAACTGGTTCTACACAAGGTGGTAAAAACGCTACATACGAAGTAAATGTAGATAAAACAAACCTTGAAAATAAAGCTGAAATTTCTTACAAAGCTAACAATGGTACTCCTCAAAAAACTACATTGTCTAAAGGTTTGAACTTCACATCTGATGATAACTCTGTAGCTATTACTACAGGTGCTGATGGTAAAGTTAACTTCAAAGTTGATACTACTGGCATCCAAGGTAAAGCGTTCAACCTTGATGTAAACAAAGAAGGTACTGGTAAAGTAGAAAACGCTCAAACTGCAGCGGCTACTCCTTCCGTAGAAAAAGGTACTAAATTCGTAGCTGGTAACAACTTGTCCATCCGTCACGATGGTATCAATGGCGATGCAAACTACGATCACCAAGTAACTTACGCGTTGAATAGCGACCTTAAAGGTATTACTTCCATTACTAACAATGGTGGTGCTACTATGAACTTCGGTCCTAACGAAGTTTCCATCACTGGTGGTAACCTCAACATGGGTGGTAACAAAATCACTAATGTTAAAAATGGTACAGACAAATCCGACGTTGCAACTGTAGGTCAATTGACTAAAGTTACATCCAACGATAACACTGTAGCAATCAACAAAACTACTGATGCTGATGGCGCTCCAGTTTATGATCTTTCCGTACAAGGCGGCGGTCATGACCCACGCGTTGATCAATTGGGTGAAGAAATCGGTCGTGTAGGTGCACAAGGCGCAGCTCTTGCGGCATTGAAACCTATCCAATACGATCCATTAGAACCAACTCAAATCATGGCTGGTTATGGTAACTACCGTGGTAACTCCGCTATTGCAATGGGCGTTGCTCATTACAAAAACGAGTCCACAATGATGCATGCTGGCTTAGCTTGGGCAGGCGGTTCCCGTCACATGATGGCAAACGCTGGTGTAACTTGGAAAGTTGGCAACCGTGATAGCGAAGCTGCTGTAGCAGATCGTTACCGCAAAGGCCCTATCAGCTCTGCTTATGCAATGCAACAAGAAATGGCTTCCGTTAAAGCACAAAACGCTGGATTAAAAACAGAAGTATCTGATTTGAAAGCTGAAAACGAACAAATGAAAGCTCAAATTGCTGCTATGATGGCAAAACTTGGTATGTAATCATTTGTGAGTGTAAGAACTGAATGAACAAAGGAAGGTATGCGCTACCTAGCGTAGCGCTTACCTCTCCCTATTGTTTATGAAAATAATGCTTTTAAATATGAACGTGAAACGCGTGAGAGATACTTTCACCATAATCTAACGATAGAAAAGAGGAATATAGAATGAAAAAATCTACATTACTTGCTTGTGCAGCGGCTCTTGTTATTTCTACAGGCGTTGTAGGTGCACAATCCGCTCCAACATATGACGATAATTTGATTTTACGTAATCCAGTATCTGCTCCAGCATTGGGCAATGTAGTATTGGTTCCAGTGGCTAGCCCACAAACAGTGTCTGCTGTTCATGACTATGTGAAAGCTTGGCAAAATGCGGAAATCAACATCGCAAAAGCTAAAGTGAAATACGAAAACCATGAACGTATGACTAAAGCTGAGAAAAAATGGTTACATTCCTATGACAAACACAACTATGCTGACTACTTCCGTACACATTCCATCGGTCGTGTACATGGTCAAGAAGTGTTCTTGAACTGGAATGGTGAAAACCGTAATAAAAACGAATACGAATATTTCGAAATGCCTAAATACAATGAAAAAGATGGCTTCACTAACAGCTATGGTTACAATGTATTGCGCGGCATGACAGATCGTATTAACGAAATCATCCAAAAACAAAAAGAAGTTGGCGGTCCTATGACTGACGACGAAGCACAAGCATTAGAAGATGCTATTTTGGATGTAATGGCTAAAGACCAAGAAAACGTTTCTAACGAAGAACTTCGTCACTACATGAACGAAACAATCTGGTTCGCAGCTAAACAAACAGTTAAAAATAAAGCAAGTGAAGAACCTACTGTTCAAGACGAACACACTGTAGACCTTCGCGAAGCTATTAATCGTCCAGCTAACCAAGAAACTAAAAAAGTAGACTTGCGCGCTGCGATTCAATAATAAGGTTTGTAAATTTAACCATAAATCATTAACACACTGAGAGCTCGGCATAAACGATATACAATGAATTAGGAAGATGATGTGTGACGCACAGTGTATATAATGAACAACTACATATGGCCCTCATACGGCGATTGTTTGAGGGCCTTGCTGTTCCCTGGACCCCGACTAGGGCACACAATCCTTATGCGAAACGACGCCATCCGAAAGGATGGCGTTGTTTTTTTGTGTTTATGTATTGTTGTCCTTACTTAAGGCTCAATAGCTGTACAAATATAAACAATTATAAAATAATAGACTGCTTATATTAACTACCTTTTTCTATGCATTTATGAAGAAACGCTTTATTACTATGTTTTATCTTCATCTAATTTAGAAAGTTTATATATTTTAGATGAAGATAAACTTGTATAAGATATACAAATATAATGTAAATATAAACTGATATGATCTGTTTTATACTCTTATATATATAATGTATTATATTATATATAATACAATTACAATATAAACCCTTATTATATGCTGATGTGGAGATATTTCCGCATATCTAGAAAACTCGATTTATCTTGTTTAGAAATATAAAATTTATTTTAATTATTTCGGGAATTTCTATTTACAATTAGTTTATAAATTGTTATTATATTAATATCTTAATGAATAGTATGTGAACGTGTGTCATAAACAATTCATGAAACAAAAAATGTATATAAGGCATTTAGTGTTTTCTTTATAAGAGAGAAAGGGGTTCATAGTTTCTATGAATAAGGTTTTTAAGGTCGTTTATAGCAAATCTAAAGGCTGCTACGTAGTAGTACCTGAAACTGCTAAAAATAATAACGGCAAGAAAAAAGTTTTGGCTAGCGTATTGGCTGGCTTGGCTGTAGCTGGTGCTATGGGTGGTGTTGCTCCACAACAAGCAATGGCAAATGCAGATTATAATAATAGTCATGTTAATATCTGGGCTAATACTCACCCTGGTTTTAATGGTGAAAACTATAATGTTGGTCAAAACTCTATCGTTGTAGGTTACCAAAATACTACTGATAATGTAGCAGGTCATGACGGCAAGGTTGCTATTGGTGCTAAAAATACATCTACAAATAACGCAACTACTGCAGTAGGTAATAGAAATACAGCTACAGGTGGTGCTGCTACAGCTGTTGGTGCAGGTAATAACGCTTCTGGTGATGCTTCTTTGGCTGTAGGTAATGTAAGTAATGCAAATGCTAGAAGTGCTGTTGCTGTTGGTTCTTATAATAATGTTAATTACACAGAAGGATCTTGGCAAACAACACCTAAAAATGCAGGTGAATACTCTACAGTAATTGGTAACTACTCTAGCGCTACTGGTACAAGCGCATCCGCTATGGGTGTATACACTAATGCTACTGGTGCAGGTTCTGTTGCTGCTGGTTATAGCAACAATGCAAATGGTCAAAACTCCGTTGCTATTGGCTCTGAAAATATTTCTCGTGTAGCAAATACTATTACAATGGGTTATAAAAATGATGCTAAAACAATGGGTGGCATCGCCATTGGTAAAAATAACATGGTTGACTCCACAAATGGTGGAACAAACTTTGCTCAAACTCGTGATGAGAACTCCCAAATTGCTATCGGTCGCGATAATACGGCAACTCACTTAGATACAATTGCTATCGGCCGTGATACACATGCTACTGGCTCTGGTGCTACTGTAATCGGTGCTCGTGCTGATGCTTCTGGTAATAACTCTATTGCTATCGGTCAAAGTGGTAAAGATTCTGATCGTGTTGTTGCATCTGGCGTAAATGCTATTGCTATCGGTATGCAATCTCAAGCGACTGGTGAATCTGCAATTGCTGAAGGTCCTGGTTCTCGTGCAGGCGGTAAATATGGCGTTGCATTAGGTCGTACAACTAAAGCAAATGCTGAGGCTGCAACTGCTCTAGGTAATGCGGCAGAAGCTAATATCGCTAATGGTGTAGCTCTTGGCTCCTCTTCTGTTACAACTACAGATAAAGGCGTTGTAGGTTACAACCCATCTGATTTACATACCCGTAAATACACTAACTTACAAGGTAACGTACAAACAGCTACTACAGCTGCTGTATCCATCGGTAATGGTAGCACTTTGACTCGTCAATTAACTGGTCTTGCTGCAGGTACTGCAGACACTGACGCTGTTAACGTGGCTCAATTGAAGAACGTTGGTGTTGCTGTAACTGGTAACACTGGTTCTAGCGACTTCTTGACTGATGGCGGTAAATTAAATGTTCGTGGTGAAGGTCGTGTATCTGTAGCTGCTAGCGATGATGGTGCTAAGGATTCCAAATTAACTTTGAAATTTGATGACACTAACTTGGTAAAAGCTGGTAGAAATGTAACTGTTGATACTTCTGTTACTGATGGTAAAACTACATACACAATCAACGCTGCTGATACAGCTGCTAAATATGACTTCTTAACAAATGCTACAGCTAACGGTGGTAAACTTGACGGTGAAGCAACACCTACAAAAGTTCAAAGCGGCACTACAGTTATCTACGCAGCTGGTAAGAACTTAACAGTTAAGCAAGATATTGAAACATCTCTTGGCCAACAAACATATACATATTCCTTGAATAAGGATCTTAAAGAAATTACATCCATCACTAACAATGGTGGTCCTACAATGCACTTTGGTGGTAACAACATCAGCATCACTGGCGGTAACCTAGATCTTGGTGATAATAACATCACTAACCTAAAATCTGGTGGCGATGTAATCAACAATGCAGCTAACATTGGCGACGTAACTCGTATTTCCAAAGCTAATGACTTGCATGTAGCTCCTACAGCAGGCACTAATAACAATGTGG
>OGKR01001286.1_pt1 | contig 19317 bp, 22 predicted proteins | sample 1572431 | NCBI WGS metagenome assembly OGKR01 (sample SAMEA2582079, study PRJEB24529) | metagenome | biome: Human gut stool | place: China | collected 2011 | reverse complement strand
GCACATAATGTTTTACGATACAAAAAAGCGCATGAACATCCATGCTACAAAGCCGACGTTCATGCGCCCATACTTACGATTTTAATTTGCCCTCTCCAGAATTGAAGATAAGAATATTTCCGGCCCAGCCGGCTGCTGGTGTGACGCATGAACTGTATACCGTACATATCGATTCCTCCATTTCCTTGAATTTTCCGTATATTCAATATGCTATTGCAAATTTATTATATCACAGATAGTCCACTCTATCAATACTCTTTACCAACCATTTCAACAACCACACTATTTGTCAAACCGACCGGACTGTCCATATTAAAGCACTCTATATCGTTTAGGTGGCCCATACAGATAGCGTATTCAAGCTATTTATATGGGCCGCTTTTTATCTGCGATTGTCTGCCCTCGCTTTTTCTTTCTTTTTTACTTTTTTACAGATATTTTGTCAATCCCGCTCGTAAAGCATCATTGACCGATTCCGTCAGGTTCTTTCCTTCCTCCAGCGCCATCCTACGTAGCGCCTTATCAATATCCCGATCCAGATAATAGGCCCGCTGCACCCGGTCACTATTTTTCTTTCCATTTTTTTCTTCAGCAGCAACAGCATTCTCGCTCTGGCGTCCTGCTCCGATGATAGATTTAAACGCAGCCTCTCGATCAAACTTTGCTTTCTCTGCCATTATTCATTTACCCCTTTCAAAAATTCGTCAATAAATGCTTTATAGTCTTCTGCCACCGTAGACTTGTTGGCATAGTCAAAAATATCCTGGCTGTTCGCCTGGGCCTCCTCTACCACTACAGCAGATCGAATGTATGTTTTGTAGATCGGTGCGGAAATGTATTCGCCAAGCTGCTCCGCCAGTTCCTTCATCTGCCGGCTGATATTCGCCCGCGGATTAAATCTCGTAAACAAAATTCCTCTCACTTTGACAGCCGGATTGCAATACTTTTGAACGCTGGTAACAGTCTCGTTGAGCTGAGAGATCCCGGCAGTCGCAAAAATTCCCGCCGTTGTCGGAATCAGAATATCGGTGGCACAGGTAAAAGCGTTCACCGTCAGCACACCCAGGGAAGGCGGTGTGTCAATCACGATAAAATCATAGTCACCGGCCACCGGCGCCACGGCCTCCTTCAGCCGGTGTTCCTTGCCGGTCTGGGAGAGTTCCTGCTCGGCTCCGGCCAGCATAATATTGGCCGGTACAACGTCATAGCCGCCCTTTGTATGCTGAATGGCATCCTGGATGCTGGCCGCCCGCTTCATGACTTCATATATCGTCTGGACATTATAGTTCTCTGCTCCGCAGGCCGTAGAGAAATTTCCCTGCGGATCGAGGTCAATTCCCAGAACCCTGTACCCCTTCGCTGCCAGTCCCGCAGCCAATGCCTGAGACGTGGTTGTTTTGCCGACACCGCCCTTTTGATTTGCTACTGCAATAATCATGTACTCACGCTCCTACTTTTATAGTTTTATATTTTTGTAGATAACTATATTTATATTTTACTACATTTATAGATGTATAGCAATATAAAAAACGGAAGAACACAGCGTTCTTCCGTTTTTTCATTACTGCCAAGACATTTGAATTTTTCTGCGATTGTCCGCACAATCCCTCAAATAGAGATTGATAAGGGTCTGATACGGGATTCCATCTACTGCCGCCATAGACTTAAAATAATCCAACGTGCTCCCTTCAACATCAATAGTAACCTTTACCTTGCTCGTGTACGGATTTTTACTTGGATTCAGTTCTCTGATATTATACTCGTCCCTCATAGCTAATCTTCATAGTTTAGTCCTGTCTTTCACGTGCCCACAGGCCCACCGGAGACACATCAGGATGCCCAGGCATATACCATCCCTCATCATTGTACTCGAAGGATACAGCCCGCCATGTGCCTCCATCGAGCCGATCTGGGAGCAACACATCCATACCATGGCCACAATGAATATCCCAGCCATCCCAGGTCAGGCGATCACGCTCCGGCTCGTAGCCGATCTGCATCACTTTTCGAGACATGGTTTTCCCTCCAATCAATCCTCATAATGCCCCCGGCATGACAAAACGATAATGTTGTCATTTTCAGCGGTATAGACGAGCCGGTTCGTATCGTCAATACGTTTACTCATGCCCTTGATTTTCCGCAGCAACTCCGCTTTTCCTATGCCTTGTACTGCCCCGTCACGCTGCAACTCTTGGAGCAACTTATTGATCCGCTTCAGCGTTTTCTTGTCCTCTGACTGCCAGTACAGATAATCCGCCCAAGCGTCAGGCGAAAAGGTAATGTTATGTGCCATCGCCCGCCATCGCCTCCAGCTCCTCCATCGTTTTCACAATCCCAAAGCCGGCGCGCACCTGCTCCAGACCTCTTTCCAGCTTTCCAAGATAGGCAGCATTCCGCTCTGCCTTCTCCAACTCATTAAACCGTTCCTCGCTGATGATTACAACGTTTTTTTCAGCTTTTCTGGTTACAATTACCGTCTCTCCTCTGTCTGTCACCCTATCACAAAAATCCTTCAGGCGACCACGGGCAGTCGTAAAGTTAATAGCAATCATAAAAGACACCTCCAGTCTATATTATGTACCGTTTCTTGTCCTTTTTATTGTACCTTATTTATCAATTCAATTCAAGTCTTTTCTTTCTCTTGTGATGTAAATATCATCCCACCACTTGCGTATCGTCTTAGGATCAAGTCCGGTATCTCTATGGCAATCTGCTTTCCGTCCTTCTGGATGCTGTTGCCGCCATTCGTACACTTTCTTCTCTGCAGTCCCGCTTCCTTTTGGTCTCCCTTCCTTTACAGATTCTCCCAACTGTTTCTTCAATGTTTTCATAGTATTCATGACATGAACATGATCTCTTTGTTTTCTCCAATTTCTCTTATTAACCGGCATAGACATTCCAGAAATTTTTGCAATATCATCTCTGGGAAAGGTCACATAATCTTCATTGAACATTTCCAGAGCGCACACAATATCATCTTTCGTAAAACGGTTGATGTCCTCCACACTCATATCATCGTATCGCTGGAGTAGTCCAAAAGCATCCTCCCGAAGTTCGTCCTCGTCTATATCACATTTCTTCGCATAGATTGCCAGCGTCATAATGCCATAAAAACGATGTCCTACTTTAATCTCGTCAGCAATCCGTCTTAGCCACCAATCATAAAGGTCTCGCTTTACCGTCCAGCGTCCTCTACGCTCCTTCTTCACAATCCTGCGCTCATACCAGTCTGGATACTTCTCTTTGGCCTCAGCCAAAGATAACCGGCTCTTTTTCATAAGCGCCTGCAGGTGCTGCCGTTCACCATTGCTGGCAGGAATATAGTCCAGTAGCTTCTCCAGCTCTACCGCACCACCAAAACGATACGCCACCACAGGATAGTCCCGTCCTAACTTGGAACCGGAACCAACTACACGAAATCCCTGCAAAACGCCCTGCATTTGCGGCTCCTTAATAGACGAGGTGAACCTGTTCCATATCTGCCGGGTAAGAGAGTATTTCAGTTCTTTCAAAATCTTCTGATTGTGCGGATACATAGGGACCGGCTCCGTCAGCACATAATACAGATGCAAACCTGTTCCGCTGTTTACTATAAAGGTTGCCTTGGGAATAATATCCTTATTCATCTGGTGCAGCGTGTCCCGGAGCTGCGGCATATAAACACCGTCCAGATCGAAAACCAAAGCATAGAGATAGCGGGCATTCTTACCACTCCGCTGCCTGCCAAAATACGAAATAGGAGACATGATCGTAAAATCTGTGTTCTGGATCTCACCCAATTCCTCCAGCTCATCGGTAATCAAATGCCTTCTTGTCTTACCGTCTCCCTCAATCTCCAGCGCAACACCATTTTCCTGGCTATCCTGTTTCTTCGGTACTGTCAGTGCAATAGCGTTGCCTTTGGCATCTTCATAATGACCTTTTCGTTCAAAAGAACCTTTCGGGAAGATCTCCCGATAAAACTCATACGGCTCCACCGGCTCTAAAAACTGATCCAAATGGGCGTTCTTCTCTCGGTAAAGCGCCCGCTGCCGTTCCAGAGCGGTCTGCTGATCCGTCATTCAGTCTCCCTCGCTTTCTTTCTCAACCGCTCCCGTTCATCCGCAATCAGCTTTACATACCTCTGGCTAAAAACTTTCCGATCTGCCCTAAAATCAGCCTTTTCCTCTTCGGTCATTTCTCTGGTGTTTTCTTCAAGATAGTAAATCGTCTGCGGCACATCATAGTAATTATCCCAAATATACTGCGGCTTCAACGGATCAACCGGAATCCGCCCCCGCAGCCCCCATTGATTAACCGTTTTACTGTTTTCCGGTTTTATTCCCCGTTTCCTCGGTTGTTTCATATAAGCACCTCCAAAAGAAAAAAGAAGCAAAAAAGAAAATCCGCTGCGGCGGGGAACGCCTACGGGCGGACAGGGGGAAAAGGGGAGCCAAAGAGCGCCGCCAAAGGCGGCTCAAGGAGAAAGTCACCTCCCCTTTTCCCCCTCGCTCCGGGGCATGGAAATATGGAAAACCCAATGGGTTTACCACATTCCCACACCCCTCCGCACACCCCCTTTTTCCCTCCGACTTTCTCCCTTTTTGATAGAAAATTTTGTTTTTATTTTTAGGTACGAAACCATTAAAGGGGGGCATATATTATCAATGAGTTAATTCCCTATTTTTGATTATAAGTATAGCCTGTCCGAGAAAAAAATTCAAGCCCTTCAGACAGGCTATTTTTACAAATAATATTCTACTCACCGCTTGCATAAACTACGATAGGCGTGGTATAATAGCCATAGCCTAAGAGATTAGCAAAATTCCAGCATAGCGAAAGCCGGGAAGGGTGCCACCTTCCCGGCTTTCTTTCATGCTTAGTTGCCCTTGTTTCGGTCATCAAGCCATTTACAAATGTAAGTGCCAATTACACTTGCTCCGATGCCGATTAAGAGATTGCAAAATGACTCCAGCATAGCATTCACCTCCTTCCCATTACTGGGCCGGAGTTGGGCAACATTGGCATTTTAGCACACTCTGTCGAATTTGAAAAGCCGCTGTTTGATACAGCGGCTTTTCTCATGGCCTCATATCTTTCGGAACCTGTGGTATCGGCTTCTGATGCACCAATATGATGTCCCAAAAGCCGGTCTTCTCCCCTCGCCGTGCCTGATAGTTTGCACGCAGCTGATACCGAACAAGAACATTTTCATTTTCCATTATTTCATTATATTCAAATGGGTCACAGAACTTCGGATCTGGCTTCTCACAAATTCCAATTCTGCTTAACGCCCACTCTTTTCCATCTTCATGCTGCATTAGATCTTCATGAATCTGATATCTGGCCTGTTCTTCAGTGAAATCTACAGAATAGGGACTCTGCAGCACCGTTTCCCATAATGTGATTGTGTAATAACCCCGACTGTTCTTTCTCTGCAATTTCTTTTCCTGCATATTCATCACAACATATCCGGTATGCTCTTTTTTCGGTTTTAGTCCTCGATCCGCATTAGCTCTTTCCCGAGAGATCCGCAGCAGGTTTTCATTTAGGTGCCGTTGATATGCTGCATCCTTCTGGGCCTGCGCCAATGCTCCCTGCATTTCTGCGATTTCCTTGACCGCCTGATCTCTCACTTGCCTGATTTGGTATGCAGCATTCTTTTTTTCTTCGTTCATTTGACGGTCAGCATTCTGACGTTCAATGCCGACCGTTCGGATTGCCTCGTCCCTCTCCCGGACAATCTTTTTATACTCGTTCAGCGTCAGAATCACGTGGGTACAATCTGGGTCCGAGCTGCCGCCAGGAACATCTTTATAACCCACTATCGTTTTCTTTACAAACTCGCTCACGGCGGCACACCTCCTTACAGGCCCCGAATGTAGTTATCCGCTACAACGCTAATACGGTTATGCCCCAGCGCCTTGCTGCAGATCAGCATAGCAGCCTTGTCCAGCTTCTTCCCCGCTTCATCTTTTCGGCAAGTATAAACCTCGCTTTGATAACGCCGCCCGGTGCCACGGTTTACCCGGTCATAGGGAATCTCTTCGATTGCCCTGGCATGAGCCTTGTAGATCGCCGTGGCATACTCCGCACGATAACCGTGGATGTCGGCGCAGTTATGGACGTGCTGCCACACCTTCTCCTCTGGCGGTGTATCAGTTATCCGTTCAATGATCTGCCCCGCATTTTTGCCTATAATCGGGCTTAAACGCTCCCGTCCGCCCTTTCCGTTGCGGACATGGATAAACCACTCCTCCGGGAACAAACGTGCGTCCTGGAGCATTTCAAGGCGCTTTGTGACGCTCGGTGCTCGCTGCTCCTCCGGGATTTTTTGTAGTTCGGAGATCTCCGCCTCAATTTGCGCCCTGGGCACCAGATCCTTCCCCCGCAGTTCCTGCAGCTCCTTTCGCCGCAGCCCGGTTCCTCTGCAAAATTTTATCAGTTCATCATTGTTCGTCTTGGAGAAGTGCTTGTCCCGCACCCGGTCACCACGACTCCGTTTAATCTCCTCACGTTTTCGCTTGGGCGGCTTAAAGTAATTCTCGTCATCCGGGGAAATCCCGTATAGCTTTCCCAGCGCTTTCGCTTCGAGCTGCACCGTCCACGCTGAAAGCCCCTGATCCACTCTGGTCTGCAGCCACTCATTAGCATACTTCTTTGCACTCTTCAGCGTGGTACACTCCGGATGCTTCTCCTTGATGTACTTGATAAAATATTTGATATGTTTCCAGTAGCTCTTATAGGTGTTGAACGCAAATATTTTATCTTTCTCTGTGCCATTGGCTACCGCTTCTTTTTTGCTCTCGCCAAAGGCCTGCATCCCGGTAAGCCGGTCATAGGCTTGCTGGTGCAGGTCCTTGAAGTACGCTTTATTTCTACGTCCCATTCCGACTTCCTTTCGTGCATCTATTTTTATATAAATCTATATTTCTATAAAACTACATAACTATTTTCTTAGTTTTATAGACTTCTATATTTTTCGTTCAAGCTAAGCCGCCTCATGCCAGCTCCATTCGGAGACTCGACAATCGGCAAAATACACTTTTTAACGTCTTATGTATGACGGGTTTGGGATTGCTCCCTACACTTTTTTTAATCTGCTTATGTGTGCAGCTCTGTTTTATTGAGATCTACGGCAGTTCAGATTCTGTCGGCTTCTTTGTAGAGGAAGCAGCTCTCCGGAAGATCTACAGTATTCCGGCTACTATCAGAAGATGGATAGGGATAGATACGTTTTACTTACCGACACTTTCAAAAGGATTACTCATGCCGGGTCCATGATGCGCTTTCCAGTTCACAAAGGTTACTACGGCAAGCCCACGCATCACACAGGTGTATCGTACCTGAAGCGGCTTTTGATTAGCAAATTGCTAAACCCCCGACCGGCAGATCTGCCAGCCAAGACGCTCTGGGCCTAATTACTATTTACCCTCGCCCAGACGAGCTTCGTTCTTCACTTCTGCTGCCGGCCACACACCACTCGCAGCCACCGCCATCTATGCCCCCTTTCTTTCAAGGCTCCAATCAGCATCTACCACAGCCTTTTCTATCCAAGAACATCTTACCATACGTAACTGGCAGTGTCAACATATTACTAAAATTAACCGTATAACGGTTTACCCGTTCACGCTCCTAAAGGGCACAAACGGGTAAACCGTTAGTGAAAAAAGAAGCCGAGATAACTATATAGCTATCTCGGCTTCTCCTTCTCTACGAATATTGATCCTTAGATCAACCTTTCATCGCTTCCATTTCTGCAATCGTCAAATTATTACGCTCTCTAAGGAAAGAACCAATCTCATTTCCCTGAAAATCATATAAGGGGATGTAATAGGAATCGGGCTGAGTTTTCTGCCATTCAAGAGCGTCCTGCGGTGTTTCAAATTTTGGGTGACTCAAATCACTGGTTCGGACATATCCCTCCTGGTCATTCGTCCCAATCGCAGCCTGTAAATCCGGCATTTTCCCTACTACCTCTGCCATCAAAGCAGTTCCATAAGTTTCGCCACGAACATTCTTAGGGAAATTTCCGTTAATAAGCGACGTCTGCTCAACAGACAACACGGAGGAATCATATTCAACAGCGTTTGCTGTTACAGCAAGTGCCATGCACATCACGGTGGCTAACATCAAACTTAAAACCCGCTTTTTCATGTTTTTACTCCTTTCAGGTCTCTTGAAATAGTACGTGTTACCAGTTAATTTTGCCGCTCCCTTGCCTCCCCTTAATATCTCACATCTCCAGTCACCTTAACCGATTTGCTCGAATTGTTCCTAATCGCCAGCGTATAATCCCCGTTTTCCGGAATCTCAATCGTCTTGTCAATGCTGCCTGTTGTCACATTGATATAGTGAAACTTCTCATTTGAGTCAACTAATCCGAAGTCCAAGCTGGCATTTTCCGGAGAATAGTTCGCGCGAATCCGTACCGTTTCACCAGCCGACATTGTGAAACTTGTATCCGCTACCACCGTGCCATTTGCCTTTATAGTCCAGTCTAAGTTTCCTGTTGCCCGTGTGATGGCCGTTCCCGTCGTTTCATATTCCTTTGAAACGACATTTGATTCGTCAACAGCGCCGGTGCCGGTACACAGGCATCCAATCATCACCGCTCCGGTCAGTACCATACACAAAAGTCTGCGCATTTCTTTCACCTCCCTTCGCCAAAGCCCTCCATCGGCACAGATTTGGCCCCAGCAAGATCAATGTCTTCGCATTCCATTTCGCTAAAAGTCATGACACCCGTTTTTTCTTGGGCCGTTCTCCTGTGTGCCAATACCGCTGTGGTGAGCAAGATTGCCAAGAGCACAATCACCATGACTATGGCCTTGTATCTTCTATCCTTTCCCAGTCCCTGTCCCTTGCCCTCTTCTTTTGCCTGCTCCTCTGCCGGAAGCTTCTCTGGCGCCGCCGCAGGCTCCGCCTCTGCCGTGTCATCCAGCAGCGTTTCCAGCGGGATATTAAATAACCGGCTCAGGCTCTGCAGGTTCTCTGTCGATGGCCTCGACGTTCCTGCTTCCCATCCAGATATGGCCTGCCTGGACACAAACAGCCTTTCGGCCAGTTCTAACTGTGTTAGTCCCTGCTTCTTCCTTAATTCTTTTAGCTTTTGAGACAGTTCCACTCTTTTACCTCCAAATTAAACAAATGCCCATCAAATGTAAACCGCACACGGTTTACATTTAGGCAAATATTGCTTGCCTTCCGCATTTTTTCACACAGATTCTATCAAAGATACTCCACAAGTCCTTTACGCAAAGCATCATTAATAGACTCAGTCAGATTCTTTCCTTCCTCCAGCGCCATCCTACGCAGCGCTTTATCAATATCCCGATCCAGATAATAGGCCCGCTGCACCCGGTCACTATTTTTCTTTCCATTTTTTTCTTCAGCAGCAACAGCATTCTCGCTCTGGCGTCCTGCTCCGATGATAGATTTAAACGCAGCCTCTCGATCAAACTTTGCTTTCTCTGCCATTATTCATTTACCCCTTTCAAAAATTCGTCAATAAATGCTTTATAGTCTTCTGCCACCGTAGACTTGTTGGCATAGTCAAAAATATCCTGGCTGTTCGCCTGGGCCTCCTCTACCACTACAGCAGATCGAATGTATGTTTTGTAGATCGGTGCGGAAATGTATTCGCCAAGCTGCTCCGCCAGTTCCTTCATCTGCCGGCTGATATTCGCCCGCGGATTAAATCTCGTAAACAAAATTCCTCTCACTTTGACAGCCGGATTGCAATACTTTTGAACGCTGGTAACAGTCTCGTTGAGCTGAGAGATCCCGGCAGTCGCAAAAATTCCCGCCGTTGTCGGAATCAGAATATCGGTGGCACAGGTAAAAGCGTTCACCGTCAGCACACCCAGGGAAGGCGGTGTGTCAATCACGATAAAATCATAGTCACCGGCCACCGGCGCCACGGCCTCCTTCAGCCGGTGTTCCTTGCCGGTCTGGGAGAGTTCCTGCTCGGCTCCGGCCAGCATAATATTGGCCGGTACAACGTCATAGCCGCCCTTTGTATGCTGAATGGCATCCTGGATGCTGGCCGCCCGCTTCATGACTTCATATATCGTCTGGACATTATAGTTCTCTGCTCCGCAGGCCGTAGAGAAATTTCCCTGCGGATCGAGGTCAATTCCCAGAACCCTGTACCCCTTCGCTGCCAGTCCCGCAGCCAATGCCTGAGACGTGGTTGTTTTGCCGACACCGCCCTTTTGATTTGCTACTGCAATAATCATGTACTCACGCTCCTACTTTTATAGTTTTATATTTTTGTAGATAACTATATTTATATTTTACTACATTTATAGATGTATAGCAATATAAAAAACGGAAGAACACAGCGTTCTTCCGTTTTTTCATTACTGCCAAGACATTTGAATTTTTCTGCGATTGTCCGCACAATCCCTCAAATAGAGATTGATAAGGGTCTGATACGGGATTCCATCTACTGCCGCCATAGACTTAAAATAATCCAACGTGCTCCCTTCAACATCAATAGTAACCTTTACCTTGCTCGTGTACGGATTTTTACTTGGATTCAGTTCTCTGATATTATACTCGTCCCTCATAGCTAATCTTCATAGTTTAGTCCTGTCTTTCACGTGCCCACAGGCCCACCGGAGACACATCAGGATGCCCAGGCATATACCATCCCTCATCATTGTACTCGAAGGATACAGCCCGCCATGTGCCTCCATCGAGCCGATCTGGGAGCAACACATCCATACCATGGCCACAATGAATATCCCAGCCATCCCAGGTCAGGCGATCACGCTCCGGCTCGTAGCCGATCTGCATCACTTTTCGAGACATGGTTTTCCCTCCAATCAATCCTCATAATGCCCCCGGCATGACAAAACGATAATGTTGTCATTTTCAGCGGTATAGACGAGCCGGTTCGTATCGTCAATACGTTTACTCATGCCCTTGATTTTCCGCAGCAACTCCGCTTTTCCTATGCCTTGTACTGCCCCGTCACGCTGCAACTCTTGGAGCAACTTATTGATCCGCTTCAGCGTTTTCTTGTCCTCTGACTGCCAGTACAGATAATCCGCCCAAGCGTCAGGCGAAAAGGTAATGTTATGTGCCATCGCCCGCCATCGCCTCCAGCTCCTCCATCGTTTTCACAATCCCAAAGCCGGCGCGCACCTGCTCCAGACCTCTTTCCAGCTTTCCAAGATAGGCAGCATTCCGCTCTGCCTTCTCCAACTCATTAAACCGTTCCTCGCTGATGATTACAACGTTTTTTTCAGCTTTTCTGGTTACAATTACCGTCTCTCCTCTGTCTGTCACCCTATCACAAAAATCCTTCAGGCGACCACGGGCAGTCGTAAAGTTAATAGCAATCATAAAAGACACCTCCAGTCTATATTATGTACCGTTTCTTGTCCTTTTTATTGTACCTTATTTATCAATTCAATTCAAGTCTTTTCTTTCTCTTGTGATGTAAATATCATCCCACCACTTGCGTATCGTCTTAGGATCAAGTCCGGTATCTCTATGGCAATCTGCTTTCCGTCCTTCTGGATGCTGTTGCCGCCATTCGTACACTTTCTTCTCTGCAGTCCCGCTTCCTTTTGGTCTCCCTTCCTTTACAGATTCTCCCAACTGTTTCTTCAATGTTTTCATAGTATTCATGACATGAACATGATCTCTTTGTTTTCTCCAATTTCTCTTATTAACCGGCATAGACATTCCAGAAATTTTTGCAATATCATCTCTGGGAAAGGTCACATAATCTTCATTGAACATTTCCAGAGCGCACACAATATCATCTTTCGTAAAACGGTTGATGTCCTCCACACTCATATCATCGTATCGCTGGAGTAGTCCAAAAGCATCCTCCCGAAGTTCGTCCTCGTCTATATCACATTTCTTCGCATAGATTGCCAGCGTCATAATGCCATAAAAACGATGTCCTACTTTAATCTCGTCAGCAATCCGTCTTAGCCACCAATCATAAAGGTCTCGCTTTACCGTCCAGCGTCCTCTACGCTCCTTCTTCACAATCCTGCGCTCATACCAGTCTGGATACTTCTCTTTGGCCTCAGCCAAAGATAACCGGCTCTTTTTCATAAGCGCCTGCAGGTGCTGCCGTTCACCATTGCTGGCAGGAATATAGTCCAGTAGCTTCTCCAGCTCTACCGCACCACCAAAACGATACGCCACCACAGGATAGTCCCGTCCTAACTTGGAACCGGAACCAACTACACGAAATCCCTGCAAAACGCCCTGCATTTGCGGCTCCTTAATAGACGAGGTGAACCTGTTCCATATCTGCCGGGTAAGAGAGTATTTCAGTTCTTTCAAAATCTTCTGATTGTGCGGATACATAGGGACCGGCTCCGTCAGCACATAATACAGATGCAAACCTGTTCCGCTGTTTACTATAAAGGTTGCCTTGGGAATAATATCCTTATTCATCTGGTGCAGCGTGTCCCGGAGCTGCGGCATATAAACACCGTCCAGATCGAAAACCAAAGCATAGAGATAGCGGGCATTCTTACCACTCCGCTGCCTGCCAAAATACGAAATAGGAGACATGATCGTAAAATCTGTGTTCTGGATCTCACCCAATTCCTCCAGCTCATCGGTAATCAAATGCCTTCTTGTCTTACCGTCTCCCTCAATCTCCAGCGCAACACCATTTTCCTGGCTATCCTGTTTCTTCGGTACTGTCAGTGCAATAGCGTTGCCTTTGGCATCTTCATAATGACCTTTTCGTTCAAAAGAACCTTTCGGGAAGATCTCCCGATAAAACTCATACGGCTCCACCGGCTCTAAAAACTGATCCAAATGGGCGTTCTTCTCTCGGTAAAGCGCCCGCTGCCGTTCCAGAGCGGTCTGCTGATCCGTCATTCAGTCTCCCTCGCTTTCTTTCTCAACCGCTCCCGTTCATCCGCAATCAGCTTTACATACCTCTGGCTAAAAACTTTCCGATCTGCCCTAAAATCAGCCTTTTCCTCTTCGGTCATTTCTCTGGTGTTTTCTTCAAGATAGTAAATCGTCTGCGGCACATCATAGTAATTATCCCAAATATACTGCGGCTTCAACGGATCAACCGGAATCCGCCCCCGCAGCCCCCATTGATTAACCGTTTTACTGTTTTCCGGTTTTATTCCCCGTTTCCTCGGTTGTTTCATATAAGCACCTCCAAAAGAAAAAAGAAGCAAAAAAGAAAATCCGCTGCGGCGGGGAACGCCTACGGGCGGACAGGGGGAAAAGGGGAGCCAAAGAGCGCCGCCAAAGGCGGCTCAAGGAGAAAGTCACCTCCCCTTTTCCCCCTCGCTCCGGGGCATGGAAATGATGGAAAACCTTTCAGGTTTACCACATTCCCACACCCCTCCGCACACCCTCTTTTCCCCTCCGACTTTCTCCCTTTCTGAGAGAAAATTTCTCTTTTTTGTTTTGGGCCCAAAGGCCCTTAGGGGGGCATATATTATCAATACAGTAATTCCCTATTTTCGTCTGTTATTATAGCCTGTCCGAAAGCCGGTTGCAAGCCCCTTCGGACAGGCTATTTTCACAGGCTCATATCGCCCCAAGAATGACCTCTCTCGTGCTGTTTTTCCTGCCGGTAAGTCTGATGCTCCGGCAGTAGATCTCTCGCCTTATCGACGAGGTGGAGAAGCTGCTTCGGCAGGTGACGCTCCAGCATATCCAGTACCCGATCAATGCCCTCCAGCAGCCGATCTGAAAAGCTGCGTTCTTCCTCCAACGCCTCCTTCAGTTCCTCGTTTTCACTCCATAGCTGCCGATTTTGGCTTTCAAGACGGCTACGCTGCGCTGCCGCCTCCATCTTCTCATGGACGGAAGGAATCTTCTTTTTCAGCTCTGCTTTTTCTTCTTCCAGCACAGCGTTTTTCTTCTTCAGATCTACGACCGTCTGCTTTGCGGCAGCTCCAGTCATAGCTACATCCTTTAGCTGCCGGATCTGGTCCACAGTAACGCCCTTGACAGCCCCTGTGAGCGTTTTTTCCGGCTGGATGGTATCGAAGTCCACCCGCACCCGTTCTGCGGCCTTCAGCGCCGCCACAGTGCCGGAGAGCGACTTAATCTCTCCCTTCAGCTCCGTTTTCTTCTCCTGCATATCTGCCAGCTCCTGCAAGGCTGCCGCTGTCTGCTCCTGCACGGCCTCGGCCTCCTGGATCGCCGCCCGGTACTCCGGCAGCTCCATGTGCCGCCGGTTACTGCCGAGAGAAATAATTTCAAATTCATGCTGCTGAGCGATCTCCGTCAGCACTTCCTTCTCCCGATCCATCCAAGCCTTCCACTCGGTCTGTTTCCGACCAACACCTGTAAAGCCCTGCTGCTTGAGCGCCTGCTTCATAGACACTCTCGTTGACAGTCCCCTCGTCTGCTCCGTTGCTACCGGGATATAGTCTACATGAAGGTGCGGCGTGGCTTCGTCCATGTGCAGCACCATGTTGAACACATGGAGATGGGGATTCCGCTCCTGAAAGCTCTTTGCGTACTCAATCAGAGCCTCCGCTGCCCGCTGGCCGCCCTCCGTACCGCAGCCGCAGTCATTCAGATTGCCGATCTGGAAGATGGCCTCATGGAACAGCTTCTCCTGCTTGCTCTGCCGGATATGCTCGTAGTAGTCTGGGATCTTATCCCTTGTCTTTTTCTTCCCGGCGTTGTATGCCTCCAGTGCCTCGTCGAAGATCTCATGGTAGACCTGTTTCAGATCATCGTTGCAAAAAGTCACATTCTGCTCCGTCCGGCTCCGGTCTACATTCGCCGCTGAAAATCTCCGGTTGTTATGCCGGATACTGCCCCGGCCAGTCATGCCGGAAATAGTTGTACCGATAAAATCACCCACCCTTTCTATCGTCTAAACCTCTTACCAATCCCATCTTACCATAGCCCCTGCAAGGGGGCAAGACCTCTTTGTTACTTTCTCGGTGAGAAAGTAACTCAAAAGCACTTTCACACCGCCGCCCCGTTGGGGCGTCAGTATGAAAGTGCTTTTGCGCGCTCCCGCGGGGGATCGCCGGAGCTGCCGGCCGCTGCGGTTTCCCGCCGCTCCCGGCCGGCTCCCCAGGGGGCAGTGGTTGCTTCCTCGCAAGTGTGGTGTCTTCGGATTTGCTTGTCGTTCTCTCATTCCAAAGGATCAGCAGGAGCGTTCTTACATTGGTTAACCACCACATCGCCAGAGATTTCGCCTCCAGAAACATAGGCTTCAATCACAACTTTATATGTGCCAAAACCAGCGGTAGGACTATAATAAACTTCGCTATTCACATCGTTGGCATCTACACACATCATCGTCACATAATTTCTGCTACTCTCGTCAGTTCGATATAGATATACCCTAACATTCTGATCTGTTTTATTTTTGTGCTGGAAACAGATATAGTTCCCATTCGATGAAGTGGGAGTGAACTCAACAGACGACCAACCACCTCTGCGGGAGCTTGCCGTATCATCGAACAAATTGACCTTAACCTGATCTACCAACCCATCGTTATCATAGTAAACAATGATCTCCGTACCATCTTCCAGGACAAACACATCACCCCAAAAGCCGCTAAGTGTTCTTTGCGGCAATCCAAATTTTATATGAACATCATCTTCTGAATAGGTATGGTCTAAATCCAAAAACTCAGATATGAGTTGTCCCTCATTATTCGTTACCAAAGAAGGGTCTTCTTCAATATCCTCAGTTTCACCAGTTGGAGCAGTATTAGGTTCTTCATCATTATACTCCAAGTCAAAAACTTTCCCTTCCTCGGAACTTGTAAGTATATACTCAGTATCATCCATGATTATCTTACCCGCTTCTAACGAGTAAAAAGAGATACTTTCCCCTTCATTGAAATCTATAATTATTCTTGAACTCCATCCATCACCGCCTCTTACCGATTGCGTTTCTGTATATCTAAATGCATTCAAATAATCAGCAATTTCCGTTATTTCATCCCGATTGGAAACTATTGTTTTTTCCCCGGTATTTCCATTTTGAAATGTAACAGCGCTTATTTCATTTGCATCCAAAGAGAAAACCAGCGTACCTTCTCCTGTATCAAACTCTGTTTCTTGGCATCCAGCAAGGCAAATAGAAATCGTTAATATACATGCCAAAACAAAAGCTATTTTTTTCATTGTAGCACCACCTTTCTTGCTTATATTGACGGAATAACTATATCTTTGTTCCTTATCTATTCTCAAAAAATTTTCTAAACCAGCTCCGCTTTCCTCCCGGCTCCGGCTCCCGGCCCTGCTGATCCGCTCCGCTCTCCCCGGAAAGAAGCTGCTGCTTCATTGTTCCCGCGTGGAGTGCCTGGGCCGCTACCGCTGTCTGCTGGGCGGCAAGCAACGCCGAACTGACCTCCGCCAGCCTTGCGTTCAGTTCTTCGATCTGCTGATCCTTCACGGAGAGCTGCCCCTGCAGCGTGTCAATGGTGGCCTGTAAGACCGCCACGACGCCAGCTTCTTGTGACTGCTCCTGTACTGCTCCAATGGAGCGCTCCGTATGCGCTCCATTGGAGCAGTCATTTTGCAAAAAGTCTTGTTTTATCAGGGTTTCAGCCTGCTCCGATAGATACAAGACCCCCTGTACCGTATGCGCATACGGAGCGCAAACCGTATGCAGCTTACCCTTGTACCGCTTATAAACCGCCTGCTTTGATACGCCTATCTCGTCGGCTATCTGCCGGATCGTTTTCATACCTTCACGAACAAGCCAATAGGACACACGCCCTCAAATCCCGGCGTGGATATGTACCAGCAGCCGGGGCCTGTCGGCTCCCAGGACACTTCCAGAGTAATGTCGTGCCACCCGTCAGGGAACAAGGCCGTAAAGCCCTGCCCGGCGTGTACCCCGTCCCCCTCCAGGAGCAGACGAGGGTGCGGATCATCGTCTTCTGGATTGGGGAGCTGCAGCTGTGCGATCCTCTCTTTACCCCAGCTCATAACCGGCCCTTCCTTTCTCAATCGTCATAGTGGCCCAAGCAGGAGATAATATAGACAATCTCTCCTTGCTCATAGTAAACAATGCGATTGGTTTCATCAATGCGGCGGCTCCACCAGCCGCTCAGGTTCTCCCGCAGCGGCTCCGGCTTGCCGATCCCCTGGTAGGGGCTTCTCAGAATATCCTTTATCAGCGCGTTGATCCGTTTCAGCGTCTTTTTATCCTGTGTCTGCCAATACAAATAGTCACTCCACGCCCGATCCTCCCACAACAGCTTCATCAGTCCACCTCAATCAGGTCATGCTCGGCAAAGTGAGCCTTACCATCCTTCACATCCTGCATAACGCTTTCCAGGTAGCGGAGGTTCCTTTCCGAGTAGAACGGATCAGCCGAAATCTCAAACGGAATACGGTACTCCCTGCCGACCTTTTTTGCAAACATCGTAAACGCGGCGCTCATGGAAAGGCCCATCTCGGCACAGGCTCGTTCCATCCTTTTTTTCACATCTTCATCCAACTTAAAATTCACATTGACCGTGTGTGCCATATCCAACACTCCTTTCCTACTCATATTATATGCAAAAACAAAGAAAAATACAAGTATTTTTCTTTGCCATTCTGCAAATGCGTCACACCGATATGTAGACATTTACAGGTGGTAAAACCCTTGATTTACAAGGCTTTCCGGGCGCAATAGAGTGGGGGTGGTATGTTTTACCCTCAAACCGCCGGAAAAGCCCTCCTGGGCCGTTCCAGAGCCGGAAACCACCCCTAATCCTCACCCTGGCCTAATGCCTCCACCAGCAGATCACTCAACGCCTGTGACGGCCGTACCCGTGCCACCATGTGTCCGTCCTCCTGCCTCACCGCAGGCGGCTCGCTGTCCCACCATTTTCGGATCGTCTTAGGATCAAGGCCAGTATCTCGATGACAGTCCGCTTTGCGACCGGCTGGATGCTGCTGCCGCCATTCATAGACCTTCTTTTGAGCCTTTGGTCGCCCGTCCTTATTTCTCCATTTCCCATCCGGGTCATCAAACGCTTGTACAACCCTCGCTCTACCTAAATGCTCTGCCTGTTTACGCCAATTTCTCTTGTTAACCGGCATAGTCATCCCAGAGAGCTTGGAAATGTCGTCTCTCGGAAAGGTTACATAGTCCTCGTTGAACATCTCCAGAGCGCACACAATATCGTCCTTTGTGAAGCGGTTGATGTCCTCCTCACTCATATCATCGTAAGGCTTGAGCAGGTCAAAAGCGTCTCGGCGCAGCTCCGCTTCGTCTATGTTACATTTCTTAGCATAGATGGCTAAGGTCATAATGCCATAAAAACGGTGTCCTACCTTGATTTCATCTGCAATGCGGTGCAGCCACCAGTCATAAAGATCCCGCTTCACCGTCCAGCGCCCCCGGCGCTCCTTCTTCACCACCCGGCGATCATACCAGTCCGGATACTTCTCTTTTGCCTCGGCCAGAGACAGGCGGCTCTTTCGCATGAGTGCCTGTATGCGCTGCTGCTCTCCATTGCTGTCCGGGATATAGTCCAGCAGCTTCTCCAGCGCCACCGCACCGCCATAACGATAAGCCACCACAGGATAGTCCTTCCCCAGCTTAGAGCTGGTGCCAACCACACGGAATCCCTGTAAAATACCCTGCATTTGCGGCTCCTTGATGGACGAAGTAAACCTGTTCCAGATCTGCCGGGTAAGAGCGTATTTCAGTTCCTTCAAAATCTTCTGATTCTGCGGGTACATAGGAATCGGCTCCGTCAGCACATAATACAGATGCAGGCCGGTTCCGCTGTTTACCACGAAGGTAGCCCTGGGAATAATGTCCTTGTTCATCTGATGCAGCGTATCCCGGAGCTGCGGCATCCCTACACCGTCAAGGTCAAAGACCATCGCATAGAGATACCTGGCATTCTGCCCACGGCGCTGCCGTCCAAAATATGAGATAGGGGACATGATTGTAAAATCTGTGCCCTGGATCTCACTCAGTTCCTCCAGCTCGTCCGTAATCAAATGCCGTCGAGCTTTCCCATCTCCCTCAATTTCCAACGCTACACCATTTTCCCGGCTGTCCTGCTTTTTTGGAACAGTCAGCGCAATAGCGTTTCCCTTGGCATCTTCATAATGCCCTTTCCTCTCAAATGATCCTTCCGGGAAGATCTCTCGATAAAACTCATACGGCTCCACCGGCTCCAGATACTGCCGGAGGTGGGCATTCTTCTCCCGATAAAGTGCCTGCTGCCGCTCCAAAGCAGTCTGCTGATCCATAGCCATAAAAATACCTCCAATCCAGAAAAGAAAAAAGAAGCAAAAAAGAAAATCCGCTGCGGCGGGGAATCGCCTGCGGGCGGGAAGGGGGAAAAGGGGAGCCAAAGAGCGCCGCCTACGGCGGCTTAAAGAGAAAGTCACCTC
>OGKR01001281.1_pt1 | contig 19350 bp, 24 predicted proteins | sample 1572431 | NCBI WGS metagenome assembly OGKR01 (sample SAMEA2582079, study PRJEB24529) | metagenome | biome: Human gut stool | place: China | collected 2011 | reverse complement strand
GTGACATCGTTAAAGGACATAAAATGTGTAAGCAGGAATCGCTGATACGAATGCTCAATCCTGTGATAACAGGTTGGGGAAACTATTACCGATATGGTGCATCAACCAATGCTTTTCACGGTTGCGACAATCACATTTACAACCTCACAAAGAAATGGGCTTTACGTCGCCACCCAAAGAAACGCAAGTCTTGGGTTGCAGATAAGTATTGGCATGAAATTCGGGGGCGTAAATGGACGTTTGCATGGAAATATGAAACAAAAAGCAAGAAAGTGAACTACCTGACCCTTAAAAGGTTGTCAGATATACATTATACTCCGTACAAGCAAGTCAAGGGGGAGGCAAACCCTTTCGACCCGGAATATGATGATTATTTCTTTCAGCGAAAGGAGCAACAAATGCTGGAATCTCTCAAAGGACGTAAGTCACTCTTATATTTATGGAACAAGCAGAAGCGGACTTGTCCGTTATGCGGCAAGGAGATAGATTGTACAAAAGCATGGAACGTCAATGAAATATCTGTTGGTGGTTCAATTGTACGGCAACTTGTCCATAACAACTGCTACAAGCGAAATAAACGAAACTGTTGAAAGTATGAGCCGATTTCTAACAACAAATAGAAATATTGAGTTGCTTGAGCCGTATGAGGGGAAACTCTCACGTACGGTTCTTAGGGGAGAAGGGGGCAGTAATGCCCTTGACTTACCCGATATTTCCAAACAGGGCGACTTTTTCGTAGAATCGCCTATCATTCTGTTAGCCAGTATTATATGGTATCTCAAAATCTACAAGAACGGCAAGTATTGCACCTTCCCCCATGCCATCGAGTTCCTGAACCGCAAGTACGCCGACATTTTCCCTATCCTGACCTCGTACCCGGAGCTGGAGAACTACCTTTCCCCTTTCATGGACGCATGGGAAAGCTCGGCAGTCGAGCAGTTGCAGGGGCAGATTGCCAGTGCCAAGATACCGCTTTCCCGCATGATCTCCCCGGCACTCTACTGGGTGATGACAGCGGACGATTTCACCCTCGACATCAACAATCCCGAAGAGCCGAAGGTGCTCGTAGTCGGCAACAATCCCGACCGTCAGGGCATCTACGGCGCGGCATTGGGACTGTACAACTCCCGCATCGTGAAGCTCATCAACAAGAAGAAACGGCTCAAATCCGCCGTGATTATCGACGAGCTGCCCACCATCTATATGCGTGGGCTGGACAACCTCATTGCCACTGCCCGAAGCAACAAGGTAGCCGTCATGCTCGGCTTTCAGGACTTCTCCCAGTTAAAGCGTGACTACGGAGACAAAGAGTCCGCTGTTATTTGCAATACGGTCGGCAATGTCTTTGCAGGTCAGGTAGTTGCCGAAACCGCCAAGACACTCTCCGAGCGTTTCGGCAAGGTCTTGCAGAAACGACAGAACATGACCATTAACCGGAACGAGACCTCCGTCTCCATCAACACCCAGATGGACAGCCTCATTCCGGCGAGCAAGATTTCCAACCTCACACAGGGTATGTTCGTTGGGGCAGTAGCCGACAATTTCGACGAGCGTATCGAGCAGAAGATTTTCCATGCCGAGATTGTCGTGGACAACGAGCAGGTCAAGCGGGAGACCGCCCGTTACGTGAAGATTCCGCAGATCATCGACTTCACCGACAAGGACGGCAACGACACCATGCAGCAGCAGATCGACGCCAACTACTACCGCATCAAGAACGAGGTCAGGCAGATTGTCGCCGACGAAATTGAGCGCATCAAGGCTGATCCGGAGCTGTCGCACCTGATTAAGGACAAGTGAGGATAAAAATACCCCGTCGGCAAGAACAAGCCGACGGGGTATTTTTTATTTTGCGTGGTGTTTTTCGGTATGAAGTAATGATTAAGTGAGCAAAATACATTATTTTTGTAATGATATGGATAAGGACAATCGCAAATACCGGTTCTGTTTCATCGACTATATGTGGTATGTAGCCGAGATATGGCACGAAAGGGAGCATACCAACCTTAACGGGCGTATGCTGTTGTTCTTTTGCTGGCTCTTTGCCATACTCGTACCGCTTGGAACACCGTTGATGTTTCGCTATTTCAGTTGGATTGTTGCTTTTGCCGTAGTGATGATGCTCTGCTTTCTTCCCGACTTGTTCTGTCAACTCCGCTACACAGCCGGGCGGCGTGAAGCGCTCCGTGAATATTACGGAAAGATGAAACATCCCGGCAGGAAGCTCGCCAAAATAGTCCTTATCGCTATCGCCCTGACCGTGGTGAATGTCGCACTGATGTTTCACTTCGGGTTTATACATTGGGCATGATAAACGGCAAGAGAATAAGCATCGGTTCTATCTCTGGGATTACTTACATATCGGCTAATTTCCATTTCACGGCAGAAGCCGAAACATCATCATCGTTCCGCTTTAAGCGGTAGTGCTGTTTGCTGCTAACATTTTATTGTGTCAATTCATTATCAGTTTTACAACAGACCAATGACATTTGCAACAATAGATATTGTCGCTATGTTGTTCTATACCTTCTATATCTATCATTGGAAGTTGTAATTTTTTTCCTTTCATCAACAATCTCAAACTCATTGAAATGCCAATCTTTAAGTTCTTGTTTTTCTATTGTGAAACCACAACTCTGTAAAAGTGTTGTAAGCTCTATTATAGGATTACATATTGATTTGTATTGACACATATTATTTTTCCCTTGTTAGTAATGTCCGGTGGCTAACCGACCTTTTCAGGGGAGGGTAAGCCGCTTGTTATCGTCTATATTTTCTCAACAATCCAAGTTACTCTAAAATATATCCATCATCTATCATCTGTCGTACTCTTTCAGATACATAAACATTATGAATCTTGTCTATTTTTATTGCTATAAAATTTCTCTTTATCCAAAGATAAAAAGCATTTTGCCATTTTAAAAATTCATTACTCTTAGAAAGTAATACTCCATCTGTTAAATATTTAGTAATTCCAGATATATTACCTCCTACAATTTTTTTATTTGCCACATCTATATATGCTCTATCAAAAGTCAATATATCACTAATCATAAAATTAGGTGTAAATATCTTTTCAAACGACACAGCAGATTCTATTTCTTCAATTTCTACCGAATGTTTTTCTTTGTACACAATTACTCTATTCCAATCATTTTCATCAAAATCACTAATTTGTATGGGTCTCAAATCAAATCCAGACAATGGCATTGCTGATACAAATATCTGTTTCTCTCTAAAATATTTGTCCAAAAGATAATAATCTTCTTTTATACAATATAATTGAATCTGTTTTGCATTCATATTTTAATTTTGTTGATGCTAATGTTCGGCAGCGTTCCGCTTTAAGCAGTAGTGCTGTTTGTTACTAATGTTTACACATCGAATAGAGATTCATTTTATCTTTGAACATCTGTTCCGATTCTTTATATCCTTGCATTTTATAATATTCAAGTAAAATATCCGGATGCTTATTCAGTAAATAATAATCTATTAAACAATTTGCAACATCAAGATAATCATGCGTTTTACAACGCTGCTTATATTCGTCTTCCGAGATTTCGAGTTCATTTAATATATAATCTCGCTCCGACTCATCTATAACAATTTCTTCGTTTTCCCACTCTAAAAGCACGTATTTGCAAAAAGCCCTAAAACTATCCGATAAAAGATAAGTATATAAATCTTTTATTGATAATTCTTGAAAGTTACACTTACAGAGCAAAGTATTACATTCGGAGATGTAATCTTCAAGGTTATCAATTCGTGCTTCCTCCCAAGAGTCATTTTCTTTACAAAAATAAAGTTGTGGCAACTCTTGTTGAATTGTTTGCCATAGTTCTTTCAATTCTTTACTTTGAAGTAGTCTTTCAATTTCTATTCGATTTACCATATTTCTTATAAGTTAGTAATGTTTGACAGCGTTCCGCTTATTCAGTCGGTTTGCTGCTTGTTAGCAACCTATTTTTTAGATTTCCACCAAACTACATTTCCTATTTTTATCTTATTGAGTTTATTATCAACGTATTCTAAATCATATTCCGTTTGATTATTCCAACCTGAAGCATATCTGAAAATTTTATCGACTTTATTTTCGTTGCCTACATGATAGGCAGTTGTACTCCAATTATGTTTATCATCTGATACGCATACATGTGCTTGTAATAAATCATTGATTTGAAAAAGAATACCTATTGAAACTAATTTGCTATTATACTTTTTAGACGGATAAGATCGTAGAATGAAATACTCTATACATCCGCTATTGTGATAATCGTAAACTTGTGAAATAATGCCAAAATCTTTTCCTAATGAATGTTGTGTCAATAAAAGTTTTTCTTCTTTAGAAAAGCCGAAGGAGAAAATATAAGGAGAAACAAATCTTTCGTCAAATTGAATATTTTTCAAGATGCGTCCTTTCTTCATCTTATTTAGTTCCTTTTCAAATGGAATTAGAGTATAAAATTCATCCGTTGCATATTTCCAATTTGAAACGGAGCGTTCTTGTATCGTTATTCGTTTCTCTAAAAAAGATATATCCTGTTTTAACTTATCAAACAGCATATCTTTTATTTCTACTATTTTATCATTTCTTATTATATCCATATTTGATATTCACAAGGTTGCTAATGTTTGACAGCGTTCCGCTTATTCAGTCGGTTTGCTGTTTGTTAACATCCCATTCTCTATTTCAATAATAATTGGGGTAACATTCAACTTGCGTCCTCCTTTAGTTATACTACCCGAAGCGTATTTTTGAAGTAGACCATAAAATGATACGCCATTGTTGTCGCATGAAAATGGGTTTACACCAGCACGTATAAATCTTATCATTAATTCGCAATCTTCGGGATGATATTGTAATGCTATCCGAAGTGCATTTCTTCCTTGATTATCCGTTATATTTTTATCAACGCTTGGATTATCAAGTAAAGAAACTATCATTTCTATATTATATGCCCAAATTGCTGCAAATAAAGGGGATGCCCCACTCGCATCTTGATGATTTAAATTTGCGCCCAATTTTATAAGTTTATAAGCAAAATCATTTTTCCCTTCAGCTATGCAGTTCATTAAAAAACTCCTGCCATCTCTATCCACGCTGTTAAGCCCATACTTTTCAAGGAAAGACAGAATCTTTGAAAAGTCATTCTGAAACAATAGTGGATATAATTGTTTATCATCAAAATAATTAGTCATTTTCTCATTCTTTTAATTGGGGTGTTAATAGTTTGCAACTAATCACCGTTTGGGTCATTGAGATGCATGTTATCAATCTCTTTCTTATAAAGTTCTTCTTGATACCAATACGGATTCCAATTTTCAGGAGGAGCAACCGCCAATGGTATTCCTAACCTCAAGCTAATTAAGTTATCAATATTCAAATAACTTGTAACTGAAAACGATCCTGTTGTTTCTATTGAATACGGTTTTGACAGTGGGTGACTGCTATCATTAAAAATCTCCCCGTTGTAATAAAAAAAGGAGGCATTTCTCACAGAAATAAAATTGTTAACAGGAATATTGCCAATACTTTTGAAATATTTTTTCTTCCATCCTATTTTGTTCGTTAAAATAGGAGGTATCAACAAAGGATATTTGTCAAGAGAATCTGGAATCTCTTGTACCACTTCAGATTTATAATCAAAAATTTGTATATGTATTATTTCTTTTGCACCAAACATTGTAGCATTGACATTTGCAACGATTCCATAATAGAATGGATGGTTTTTGGGCTTTAAAACAAAAACATCTCCTGTTCTTATTATTTTTGAGGAATTTCCCAATAATTCTAAATTTATTTTTTCTTCATTCATTACTAAGTCATTATTTAATGATAATATTCGATGGATAATGTTCTGCGGATAATCGACCTTTTTTTTGAAAATTAATTCACTTGTTATCAACGAGTTATTAATAGTATTTTTCTATTTCCACCATTTCATTTCCATTATCATCCCAAAATAATGTTCCGCAATCACTACAACTTTTTCCTGCCAGTTCTTTTTCGTCTATATCTGTGTCTAACCCGAAAAATTGTACATTGCCACATTTCGGACAATTTGCGACATAAAGCGGAGTTTTATTTTGAAAAGAAACTAATTTGAACTTCCAGAAAGTTGATTTTATTTTCGTTAATCTATCAGCATCCGTTTTAGGTGCGACAAATATGTAATATGTATCATTACCCATATCCAACAAAACAACTCTCAAACCATTTGATGTAAGATGTTTGTCAAAGTATTCAAGTGCAAAAGACACGAAATCACCTCTTTTAGGTGTATCTATATCTTTATCAAATTGCTGATATACTTCATTGCTTGATATATCTAACTGCCTACCCAATAGAGAAACAGTTCTTTGATTAAAGAAATTGAATAAATAATTATCTCCTTCTTCTCCGCTCCAATCCACAACTAAAGCATATTCTTTACGAATTAGCTCTTCGAGGAGAGCATCGTCCTCCTTGATTTTCTTTATATCCATATCTGCAAGTTCTTTCTCTGAAAGAATCTTAGCGAGCATTACTTTGTAATTCATATAGTCTTTTTTCCGTTGATAATGTTCGGCAGCGTTCCGCTTGTTCAGTCGGTTTGCTGTTTGTTATCGGTTTATTCATCATTTATACCCGTAGATTACAAACGTATGTTCATCTTCCTTCTCAAATGGTATATGATACTTATGAAGAATTTCTACCAATATATTTGATTTATCTATGATTTCGGGATTTATTAATCTTCCTTTGTGAATTTTATTCAAAGGCTGTATTGCCATCCATTCAATATTAAAGAATGGTGGCGGGGCGTATTCCCAATTTTCATATATAAGTTCCCAATCTCCATAAATCGGAAGCGTCGGTACTTCAAATACGGGAGAATGTTCAATCTCATCAGTCAAAAGTTGAACACCATATATGGGTTCAAATTTCGAAATAGACAGAATAGCGGTTTGTAATTTTAGCCACTTGGAATCATTCATTATAGAAGATAGCCCTCTCCGTCTAACTATCATTTCTACTTCATCTTTCAAATCTGTATAGTTAGAATTGATAAATTCCTTATACTGACTGTAAATTGTATTTATATCATATATCTCCATACCTTTAATTCTTGGATTTACCGATAATGTCCGGTGGCTAACCGACCATTAAGAGAGGTTTAGCCGATTGTTATCGTTCTGTTATCTTGTTTCTATTAATTGCCCTATTTCTCCTGTTTTTACATTAATTGAAAAGCGAAAATCGCAATTTGATATATTGATGAAAAAGTATAAAATTCCATTTTCAACTCTCACATCAACGAAATGTAGTGCTCTACCATAATATAGATTCCCGTAAGTAGCAATAAACAAATCAGACACATTCCAAACTATCTGATTTGCTCCGTTCAATACATAAGCTAAATTGAATCCACCTGTATATGGATTCTCAACAACACCGACTACATTATCATGTTCTGAAAAGATAGCGCATAAACCACCTTTTTCTTGTTTCCGATTATACACCTTTCCATTACATTCCCATGAAATCTCAATAGGAAGAATATCTCCAACAGAGTAACATGATGTTGTACCCGGAGAAATTGGGCGAATATATTTAAATGACTCTATTTTATTCATTCCATTTATTTTTTATGAACGATAATGTTCGGCAGCGTTCCGCTTGTTCAGTCGGTTTGCTGTTTGTTATTGATTATTTTATGATAATAGGAATCCAGTTCGTTAACCATAACACATAAGGTTGATTTAGATATTATCACTTCATTAATTTCCGTTTCATTAACTTCAAAAATCCCTTTATCATCTGATGCCTTCGTAATAAGTATGCGCACGTTGTCGTCATGGGCTACAACAAACGCATATACTTCATTATCTTCCAGCGTGGGAGTCATGAACTTATAACTATAATCATTATCTCCACTGTCTGGGTATGTTATTGACAACAAATACTTTATTGCATTAAGAGGTGTTGTGTAAAACAGGGTTTCATTATTGCTTAAACATATATGATGTTGAAAATTATATAACAGGGAGGGTAGTTCACTATTTAAGGTTGATGTATCAACACATGGATATATTTTACCATTTACTAACATACAGAATATTCCGTTTATCCACGCTGAACCATCATTCCAACTTGGAACAATGTCAACCCAAAATGCAAATTTATATGGATCTCCTATTATCATACTTCTTTGTTTTAATCAATAATGTTCGGCGAATAATCGACCTTTAGGGAGATTGATACGCTTGTTATCTGCCTTTATTCGCTTTGATAAGTTTCAACTACATACAAATCAACATTAGGATAACCATTTGAAACTGTATCTAAAATTGCTTTTACATCGTCCCATTTTAATCCACCTAATCCAGCACCGATTGCAGGCAAGGCTATTGCCGTTACATTATCACGTTTGGCTAACTCAAGCATCTGAATCAATGCCTTTTCGATATACTCTATTTTAGCTCGTGTTCGCCACGTTGCTTGAGTACCAAGGTTATATATATGTCCATTGCCATAATCATAATCAAAAACATCACCGGGGCAAAACTTATTTTCTTTGCACAACTGCTTATATTCAAGATACATATCTGGATATTTGTCTTTGAACTGCACGGCAATGCCTTTACCCATTGCACCGGCGCAATTACATCCGTGCGCATAACTACTTACACCCTCAATGCGGAATATGTCGCCTTTCTCAATATACCTAATCATTGTTTTTTCTTTTTTATTGTTATTTTATTCTGGCAGATAATGGGATGCAGCTTGCCGCCGTGAGGTGGCACAGGTGCTTGTTATGTGCATTTATTTCCAAAAATTGTCCTGCAAGTGTTTCTCTAAATATCGGCTTACAACTCCCCAACCTTCGTTGTCAGGGCAGCTATAATACCATAGTTTCTCAGCAATTTCATCCAGTTTGTCGATAGTATCAAAGTATTGTTCACTCATTTTTTCTTGTTCCGATTCGCTATATTTTTTTAGCTCCTCTAAGTCCGCTTTATGTCCTTTCATAAAGTTTACAACCTTGCAAAACTCACCGTCGCTAAGAACCGATATATCCAAAGGGAAGATATTTGCTATATTTTGGGTTGCTTCACTGACCTTGTCTAATCCGATTTCATACATCGCAGAAGATATGTAAGGTAACAGGTCTGTATGATCTTCTACAATAGACATCCAACCATCACATTTGCAGTTACCTATCACATTTGCTACAATATGAAAGGTAAATGCTGCATCGGATACTTGTTGCCTAATTTCATCAATGTTACCTATCTCCCAGATTCTATCAGAGAGCGTAACAATCGCATCCTCTGTATTTATATCCATTCCTTGCAGGACATCACTAATTTTTTCAGTTTTCATATTTACATTGTTTTTTAGTTGCACATAATGTTCGGCAGCTAATCACCGTTTAGGCGATTGCGGTGCGTGTTATCGGCATATTGATTATTTAATGATAATCAAATCACCATCTACAAATCCAACCGCGATATGTTCTACTCTAAAAATATTTAAGTCAGCAAGTTCATTGAGTAAGTCTTTAAGAATAGCTACAACTATTTCTAACACTTCTTCCCATTTTAGTTTGTCTGAAATTTCAAAATTAGGACAACTTCTTTGAGCTGGTTCAAAACTTTCATCACATGCCCAATCTTCATCCTTTTCATCAAACCAAGTAGAACCAACCATTTCTAAACCATAAGGTTCATAAAGATTAAAGCTCAAAGCCACAATATCAGAAGGCAATTCTTCTGTTTTATCAATATTGATGATCCAACTTTTGATAACTTCTTTTAAATCATTTGTTTTAGTATTCATTTTCTTCTAATTAAAAATTGAACATTTTATTGAGCCGATAATGTCCGGCGGATAATCGACCTTTTGGGTACGATTGATCCGTATGTTATTTGATGTTGGTTATTTTTTTAATCAAGGAATTTATAGTGAGGTGAAGGGGACTGATATATGAACCATCTGTATAAAAAACAGATAATTCAAAATCCTTGGGCAATGCAAATAATACACTCCCATCTCCTTCGCCAATCGCAAGAGCATCATTTAAAACCTCCCGTTCTTTAGATGAAATTTCGGATAACTCATTTAAAGTATTAGAGAATCCTTGTAATTGCCGTATTTGTGCATAACAATGACCATCAATATTGACATTCGTGAACAGTTCTTTAATCGAATATAGTTTATATTGTTCATGATTGATAGAAACTGTTACACCCAAATTCTGAATACAGTGCTCATATTTTTGAGGGAGTAAACCATATTGAATATTAACTTCGGGATTCTCTGTCCGTTTGAGCAACCCCACATCAGTATATAAATCTGTAAAACGATTTAATGCGGTAGTTCCATTACAATAAGGACATTTTAGATATATAGACCCCGAACCTGCTTTAAGAACTCTATTCAATCTTTCGAATGAATCCTCCGGCAACTCAAAATAACCATGACAATTTTCACATTCTATAATCTGCATAATTCGTTGATGTTTCTATTCATTTTGCTATCAAATAATGTTTGGCAGATAAACCGCTTTACCTTAAGGTTTCATCTGTTTGTTAGCAACTTGTTCAATAATCAAAATATCTCCAAAGATATTTGAAAGCATTTTTCTATACTCATTTACATCTTCAATTATATTTTCATTATATGACACAGTTATTGAAGTAATATCATCCATACATTTATGTTTTGCCGAAAAGACAATCTCATTTTGACGTAAAATGACTTTGCCGCATAATCCATATCCAGAATTAGATTGGTCTGAATACTCAAAATAATATGAGTCCATACCTAATTTAATATCTTGTTCATCAAATTCTAATGCTCTTTCGACAATTACATATTCTTTGGGTTCATTCTTATCATCAGCAAAACCAACTAAATATGAGTTGTATTCTGTCACTTCATATACTATTTCATTTGCTATAAAATTTATTTCCATATTTTATTTGGCTTAATTAGTTGCTAATGTTCGGCAGCGTTCCGCTTATTCAGTCGGTTTGCTGTTCGTTATCGGTCTATTTCTTCTACTTCAATCTTGCCTCCAAGTTGTTCAATTTCTTTTCGATATTCATCCACAATTATAGAGTTTCCTATTCCAAGTAAAATTTTATCTCTTGAACAAAATTCCTTAATTTCACTTAGTGGAACAGAAAATTTCTTTTTCAAGTACAGCATAATTTTAGATAATTCATTTCCCTTGTCCACAAGATATATATTGTAAATCTTAGGACTAATGATTGTCAAATAATCATCTAATTCCGTATTCTCAAATTGCACGAACTCGGCAGTTGGTAATATTGCATAATGAAAACAATCCGATTTTGTATCACAAAACGCAATGGAATAACCGCCTCTGTTAAGTTGTTTGTTCATAGCTTGGAACAACAAAGGCAAATAGTCACCTCGGCGAATTTTGTCCCAATCCAAAGAATCCTCAAATTTCTTAGTGTCCCATAAGAAACGTTCTATTCCATAATTCTTTAACATCATCGTAATGGAACGCTTAACCTGCCCAGAATATTCCTCGCCACTCCAATCAATAACTGCCATTCTGCGAGAAGCTATAGCAAAACAAAGCATAATATCCACTTCACTAAACTCATTGTCTTCAGAGCTTGTATCGTACCACCCCTTTTCAAGCATTTTCCTATGTTGAAGGACAAAGGTTCTCTTATCTATATTGAACAACTGAATCATTTCTAAAAATTCATCATAGTGTTCTTTTAATAACACTTTAGCGAATAATTGAAGTTTACTATCCATATTTTAATTTTTAGACCGATAATGTCCGGCAGCGTTCCGCATTTTATTCAGTCGGTTTGCTGTTTGTTATCGTCCATATTCTTTTTTTGCTTTTCTAAATAACTCCATTAGCTTATCTGCAAACACTTCATCTTCAAAATGCTTAAAATCTTGCCAGCAGACGATAGCCGTAGGAGCTTCTTTCTGAATATTATTCACACAATTCAAAGCCCAGCTTTGATTGTCTGCGTTATACCACGAATTTTTAATTTCATCTGAAACACATTTAGTTATTTCATATAAATCTTTATCTATCAACAAATGTTTGTCATCAGTCGGAGGAATGATATGTTGTAGTTCACATTCACTGAAATCTAAAAACTGCATTGTCGCACTTGAAAAATCAATGCCATTAACTTGCACTTTTGGGACATCAATATTATCCTGCTTTATGACACGCAAGATTTTAGCAATAATCTTTGTCGCTTTGGCTGCGGTTTGATTTCGTGTTATCTCCTTAATAGACATTTTTCTAATCATCAAATCATCTATCAAACCACTAAAGCGTACATTTTCCATATAAAGGCAAAAAAATATACACCCTTTAATTTTACAGTGATCAAAGACAGCATTTGTTATATAGGAACCACCAAACGTCTTGCCTAATTTGCATTTGACAAATTTGCAATTATTCTGTCCACCGCCCCACGCTCCAATATATGTGTCTGATAAATCTACTCTTGAAAAAATACAGTCCTCAAAAAAGCATCCCCAGAACCTTGTTTTCTTGCATACTGTTTTATTGAAAGTGCAATTGCTGAAATTGACGTTTTCAAATACAACCTCAGACAAATCAGACATACTGAAATCATACTGCACAAAGTCCATATTCTCAAACTTTGTGTCCTCGGATATTTTTATGCCTTTATATTCAGTATTCATTTTTATTCTATTTGAACGATAATGTCCGGCGGATAATCGACTTTTAAGGGAGATTCATCCGCTTGTTATACACGTTATTTTTATTGTTTTTCTTATAATGAAGAAATAGCTCTCCTGAAGAAATTGATAATCCTTTGCTCATAGCAATGATTAGTGTTTCAAAAGACTCAATACTATCCAAGTCATCATACTCCGCCCCATACCACATATATATTTCTTCATTTTGAATCTGTTGAAGAATTTTAAATAATTCCGTTTGACAGATGGATATTCCATTACCTATGCTTTCCTGCGCACAAACACATAGTTTGTCAAAATTGGGAATGGTATATATTCCGTCTGTACAATTTGTCTGAAAAAGAACTTTTGCGTGCTCTTTCAGATACAAATCATTATCTATTCTACTGAATAGGTTATTAGCCTCTTTATATGTAAATAAAATCATTTGGCTCATGACGTGTATAATGTTCGGTGAATAATCGACCTTTAAGGAGATTGATACGCTTGTTATCTGCATTTACTAATAAAAATCACAATAAAGCCTCCAATCTCCAGTTTGACTGTTTTTTGCCAAATAGAAATTTCCGCTATCTATGATATTAAGGTTCGCTTTTTCATCTGAAGCTATCTGAATCATAAATTCATATCCATCACCGAAATCTATACCTGACTGTATATAATTAGGATAACCGCCTATTTTATGCCCGGCAAAACAATCCGTATAGTCATAATAGTCGGTGATTTCCCCAGAATCTTCCATTTCCACCAACTCATCTTCTATATCCATTGGAATGTCGCCACTATCCCATACAGGATAATCTTCAGTAATTAGTTGGCTTTTCAGCGGATAGGGCTTTATACGTGATGATGATTGCATGTATATATCCTTAACAACCAACACATCTTCTTCTTTGTATTCACGAATAACCCAAGCATCTCCGTTATATGCCAGTCTGCCGGGCATATTTTCAGACACAAAAATAGTCAATACTTTCGACCCTTTAAGTGCATCAGGAATATAGGGCAACCCTTCAAGACATATTTGTAATAATGGCAACATTGCTTTACCATTGTCATCTATCGGTATATCTTCGTTTTCTCTATATAGATACACTTGACCAATCCAATTTTCAGTGTTGGAGTTTGTAGGTCTAAATCCCCCAGTTATAAAACCAGTTGCCCTTTTAACCAATTGTTTTTTTATTTCTTCAATTCTTTTCATTTTTTCTATGCAGATAACATGTAATTATCAGCGGTTTTCGCTGTTATTTTCTTATTTAACTATCTCATTATCATCTTCAAGAATATCATCCAATGGAGTGCGGATGCTGCTCTTGAAAGTGTCGGCTATATGCACGTACATTTCCGTCGTTTTCAGTTGGTTGTGCCCCAACAGCTCTTTTACGATTTTCAAGTCCGTGCCTTGCTCGATCAGATGCGTGGCGAACGAGTGCCGCAACAGGTGGGGGTACACCCGCTTGGTGATTCCGGCTTCCTTCGCCGCCTCTTTCAGCTTCTTCGACACGATGCTCTCCGTGAACGGCTCGCCCTTGTACCGCTCGAACAGCCATTCCTGCGGCTTGTACAGCTTGGCGTACTCGCTCAGCTTCCTGACAAGGGGCTTCGACAGCAGCGTGTAGCGGTCTTTCCTCCCTTTGCCCTGCCGTACCCGTATCAGCGAACGGCTCACGTTGATGTCGTGGGGTTTCAAGTCCAACAGCTCGCTGATTCTCAACCCGGCGGAGTAGAGCAGCGAGAACATGCAGAACAGCCGGATGTCCGGACCGGTTGCGTCAAGGATGGATTTTATCTCCTCCTTGCTCAGCACGTCGGGCAGCGTCCGTTCCCGTTTGGCTCGCTTTATCTCGTAACATTTCCGTTCCAATCCCAGCACCTTCTCGAAATAAAACTTGATCGAGTTGATGCGCAGGTTCTGTTGGCACGACGAGATCCCCCGTGTGTCAATCAGGTGCACGATGTAGGCGTTGATTTCTTCCGGTCGGATGTAGCGGAGATTCCTTCCCGCAAAGTATTGCTGGAACTCCTTGAAATAGGCGGTGTACGCACGGACGGTATGCTCGCTGTACCGCAGTTGTCGCAGCGTTTCGGCATAGCCGGGGGGGATGGCGGGGCTGGTTTTCCCGTTTTTCTTGGGCAGGGTGTTTTTCAGGGCGGAGTAGTCAATAAACGCCGTTTCCACATGGCGGTCGAAAAAACCGGACAGGTCGAACCTTTCTTCCGGCAGGTAGGCTCTGTCCCCCTCGAACCGCACGCCCTTCTCTTTCGACAGCGACAGCCGGATGGCATCGTCCTCGTCGAACTCCACTTCCACGTATTTCTGCCCGTCACGAATGGCAGGTGAAAGTTTTATTCTCGGTTTGCTCTGATAGACTTTCATACGCATCTCATGGGTGGCAACGACAAAGCGTGTTTCCCGTTACCGGATTTTCAATCAGGCACGGCATGACCGCACCTGTATTTAGGTTCCAAATATAACGAAAACAACGGATTGTCCTCGTTTTCGGGATAGAAAAATGTGTGGATGACATGGATTTTTTTGTATTTTTCACAGGAAAGGGCGGCGACAAACCTGCGAACCGGAAGACAAGTGCGGACAGCCCGCACCGGACTTGCAGGTTTCCCGTGTTTCTCCCTCTATATTTACGCCCGGTTTCGTTTGAGAACCAATAGTATTCACCATTTAAAATTTTTCAGATTATGGACGAACGACCGGACAGCAGCCAGCAGTTGATGGACATCCTGCTCGTCATGGACGAGAAAGGCACGCTCCAAGCCGTCAGCGGAGTAAAGGACGGCGAGTTACAGACCAAGAACCCCTTGGAGGACAACAACGACCTCCTGCGGGTGGATCGCCACGGCGATATGTTTTCAAATTTCTTTTCCAACCTCTGGAGCCAGTTGAAAGACCCGACCCGCTTCCATTTCTTCCGTGTGCCGGAAGAGGAGGTGCAGCGGGTAGCCGCCGATTTCCGGCAACGGGAGAGCCAGTCCGTCAAGACGGGCGAGCCGCTCGTTGCGCAGTACGAGGTGCAGCCGCCCGTGCAGGCACAGCAGCAGACCCAAGCCGGGCAGCAGCAACAGCCCGAAGGTACGCCGCAGCAGTCCGCCGGGCAGACCGAACAGAACCCGCAGTACAAGTATCGCCCGGAGGACATCGACTGGAACAGCCTCGCCGCACTTGGCGTGCAGCGGGAGCAGATCGAGGGCAACGGGATGCTTGACCAGATGCTCCGGGGCTTCCAGACCGACAAGACCGTCCGGGTGCATTTCCACTTCGACGGCATCTCGCACAGCAACGACAGCCAGCTCTCGCTTAAGCCCGGCACGGACGGCAGGCTGACCGTGTGCAGCCACGGCATCCTCGACCCGGAGAAGATGCAGAAGCAGTTCTTCGGCTACGACATCACCGACTCCGACAAGCAGGTGCTCCGGCAGACGGGCAACATGGGACACCCGGCGACCGTCACCAACCGGGCGGGCGAGCAGGTCGAAGCCCTTGTCAGCCGCAACCTCAAGACCAACGAGCTGGTCGCCTTCCCGCTCTCCAAGGTCAATATCCCGGCGGAGAAGAACGGGCATACCTTCACCCCGGACGAGATAGCCCGGCTCAAACAGGGCGAGGCGGTGGTCTGCCGGTTCCTTTCCAGAGCCAAGGAGGGGGAGCAGCCCAAGGTTTATCCGGCTCCCGTGCAGTTCAGCGCAGCCAAGATGCAGCTCGAATTTCTCTTCGGCGACCGGGGCAGGCTGGCGATGGATGCGTACAAGGCGAACCTGAAACAGACCGCCAATCAGGAGGTGCCGAAGACTTTCCGCAAGCAGGAGCTTACCGAGAAGTCCCGCCTCGAACTCGAAGCCGGGGGAACGGTCAAGGTTTCCGGCTTGGTGGACAAGAAAGGAAAAACCTACCAAGGCTACATCACATGGAAGCCCGGCGAGAAGCCCGCCTTCATGTTCCCCAAGGACTACAATGCGGCGCTCGAAGAGGGGCGTGTCAAGCCCGCCGTGGAGAACGAGGTGCAGGTGGCGGTCAATTCCGAGGGCAAGACCGTCGAGGCGACCCGCAACCTGAAAGAAGCCCTACAATCCGCACAGCAGCGACCCACCGGGGAACAGAAACAGCAGCAGGAGCGCAGGCAGGAGCAGAAAGAGGACCGGAAACAGGCACAGAAGCAGGAGCAGCCCGACAAGCCCAAGCGCAGCCGGGGTGTCCGCCGATGATTTCCCCCGCCATTCTGTAAATGAATTACCGGTTATCCCGTCCGAGCGGCGGGATAACTTTTGTCAAACCGTTAAATTTTAAAGAAATATGATTACAGCAGTGATCGCTGAAAAGCCTTCCGTAGCGAAGGATATAGCAAGCGTGTTGAATGTCCGGGAGCGGCACGATGGCTACCTCTCAGGTAACGGCTACCTCGTTACCTGGGCGTTCGGCCATCTCGTCCAGCTCGCCATGCCCGAAGCATACGGCTATGCGGGCTTCCGGCGTGAGAACCTGCCCATTCTGCCGCAGGAGTTCAAGTACATCCCCCGCCAGATACGGGAGGGCAAGGAGTACAAGCCCGATCCCGGCGTGCTCAAACAGTTGAAGGTCATCAGGGAGGTTTTCGACCGTTCCGACCGTATCGTCGTGGCGACCGATGCCGGGCGTGAGGGCGAAGCCATTCATCGGTACATCTACAATTACCTTGGCTGCCGCAAACCCTGCCTGCGCCTCTGGATCTCCTCGCTGACCGACCGTGCCATCCGGGAAGGGCTGGACAACCTCAGACCCGGCAGCGACTACGACAACCTCTACCGTGCCGCCGAAGCCCGTGCCATCGCCGACTGGGAGATTGGGCTGAACGCCACTCAAGCTCTCAGCATCGCCGCCGGGCAGGGCATCTACTCCCTCGGACGGGTGCAGACGCCCACCTTGATGATGATCTGCTCCCGTTATCTGGAGAACAGGGATTTCACCCCGCAGACCTATTACCGGCTGAAGGTTACGGCGGAAAAGGACGGCACGCCCTTCGCCGCCATCTCCGAATTGCGTTACGAAACCCTTCCGGCGGCAAACGCCGCCCTCGCTGCTGTTACCGCAACGGGAATGGTGGAGGTTGCCGACGTGCAGCGCAGGGAGGTGAGCCAAGAGCCTCCCTTGCTCTACGACCTGACCGCCTTGCAGAAAGAGGCGAACGGCAGGTACGGCTTCTCGGCGGACAAGACCCTCTCCGTCGCCCAGTCGCTTTACGAGAAGAAGGTGCTGAGCTACCCCCGTACCGGCTCCCGCTACCTCTCGGGCGATGTGTTCGACGAGATACCCGACCGCATCGCCCTGCTGGAGCGGTACCCGGCTTTCGCCACCCATGCCGCCGCCCTGAAAGGGGCTTCGCTCAACCGCCGCAGCGTGGATGCGGGGAAAGTTACCGACCACCATGCGCTCATCATCACCGAGTGTCTGCCCGGCGAGCTGTCCGCCGACGAGCGCACGGTGTACGACATGGTAGCCGCCCGCCTGCTCGAATCCTTCTCCGCCCGTTGCCTCAAGGACGTTACCACCGTCTCCTTCACGGCGGGGAACAGCGTGTTCACCGCCAAGGGAACGGTCGTCAGGTCTGCCGGATGGCGTGCCGTGCGTGGCGAGCGGGACGAGGACGACGAGGGAACAGCCGCTTTGCCGCCCTTGCAGCCCGGCGAGGCTTTCCCCCTGCAATCGGCGGAGTGTGTGGAGAAACAGACCAAGCCCCGTCCCCTGCACACCGAGAGCAGCCTGCTTTCGGCTATGGAGAGTTGCGGCAGGGAGTTACAGGAAACCGAACTGCGGGACAGCCTGAAAGACATCGGTATCGGCACGCCCGCCACCCGTGCGTCCATTATCGAAACCCTGTTCTCCCGTGACTACGTGCGCCGTGACAAGAAGAACCTTGTCCCGACCGAGAAAGGTCTGGCGGTGTACCATACCGTAAAGGGCAAACGCATTGCCGATGTCGAAATGACCGGGCAATGGGAAACCGCCCTTGCCCGCATCGAGACGGGCGGGATGGACGCAGCCACGTTCCGCAAAAGAATCGAAGTCTATACCGCCCAGATCACCGAGGAACTTTTGCAGGTGCAGGTATCGGTGGCGGACGGTGAACGCATCCCTTGCCCCAAATGCCAGTCCGGGCGCATCCTCTTCTATCCGAAAGTCGCCAAGTGCAGCAATGTCGATTGTGGCGTTACCATCTTCCGCAACAAGGGCGAAAAAGAGCTTACCGACAAACAGATTACCGACCTTGTAACCAAGGGCAAAACGTCCCTTATCAAAGGCTTCAGGAACAAGGACGGCAAAGCCTTCGATGCGCACGTCACCTTCGACAAGGACTTCCGCACCGTGTACGAGTTCCCGCCCCGCACGGACAAGGCAAAAGGAAAGGGCGGCAGACGATGAACGGCTGGTTATCCGTGGAAGAAGCCGCCCGTATCTGCGGTACGGACGTGCAGCGCATCACCCACTGGATGAACGGCAACCACATCGCTTTCGCCCGTTTCGATAACGTCCTGATGATTGACGGTGCATCCCTTTTCGCCCTTTTCGAGCGTAACCGGGTAGATACCATCTATGACGATGTACAGCAGAAGAAAAAGAGGGGCAGACCGGGCAA
>OGKR01001264.1_pt1 | contig 19575 bp, 16 predicted proteins | sample 1572431 | NCBI WGS metagenome assembly OGKR01 (sample SAMEA2582079, study PRJEB24529) | metagenome | biome: Human gut stool | place: China | collected 2011 | reverse complement strand
CGCCTCGAAAGTAGCGGGTGCTTTTCTGGTTCTCTTTTGGCACGCAAAAGAGAACTTAGCCCAGCGAAAAAGCGCTCTGACCCCGCGCCACCGGCGCGACAACCAGTTCAAAGTTCCTTCAAGAACCCATCCAGCTCCCGCTGGTTCCGGATCAATATATAGTTCTCCGGATACTTTTCCCCGATCCTCTCCATCTTCGCCCGCTTTTTGGCGGTACGCCCATCGTGGAGGATCCAGCGGACAAATTCGGCATCTATCTTCTCTTCGCACCCGGGCGCAGACGACTCCCTCACACGGCCTTTGTTCTGCTGCCAGCGCCGTACCGCCCGCCAGAGGCAGACCAGCGGCGAAAACCAGAGCACGATGATCTTATCCGCTTCTTCCAGCCGCCGGGCATAGCAGGTCTTTGTATAATTGCCGTCGATGACCCAGCCGCCTGCGTTCTCGTCGAGAAACTGCCGGACAATGGCTTCTTCCTCGGCGAAGGGCCGCTCCACCCAGCCGGGCAGGAAATGCACGGTATCCATATGGAGCACCGGCAGGCCGTATCTCTCCCCCAGGCGCTTTGCCAGCGTGGATTTCCCGCTGCCGCTGGTGCCAAGTATCGCTATTTTCATTTCTGCCTCCTTTTACCTTATATAAGACGTACCAGCCAGTATACGCTGACCGTCTGATAACGTCAAGTTCCGGCTTGACATTTCGTCTGCCTGCTCGTATGCTATAATCATAGAGTCTATGACAGGAGGTCTTGCAGATGACATCTCCCAAAAAACGTGTCGATCCGCTGTTTGTTGCTTTAGCGGTCGTGCTGGTGGCTGTAGTGGCCGCTGTGGGCGTGGTCTTTTTCCAGCTGCACAGCAAAATCTCGGCTCTGCAAACCGGTGCATCCTTCACCTTCCGGTATGAGATAACGCCCAACAGCCCGGATAAGCCGCCGCTGCTGAACATCCTCGAGCGGGTGAACGCTTCCAGCGGCAGCGTCAGCGGCCAGTATGCGCCCGGAAAGCTGCAGCTTTCCTTCTACCAGCTCAACGAAGACGACTCCGTCAAGACGTCTCCCTTCACCCGGGTCTATATCGACTCGGAAGAGACGCTTTTCGACATCGGGCAGCTCTACACCGTTCTGCGTCAGGCTGTCACCGATAAACTCTCCCTCGCAAGCGTTCTTCTGCCCGAGTGGAGTCTCGGAGACTACATCTCCCAGACGCAGGCTGCCGCCGTGCTGGGCGTCGAGACGAACAAGGTCGAGCTGCAGGAGCTTTCCGGCTTCACCCTCTCGCTCAAGGGGCTGAAAAAAGTCTCTCCTTCCGCCGCGCGAGACGGCTACCGCTACTATCAGTTCCCCGCCGCAGCCGACGGCACGACCCTCGTGCTCGGCTTTTCGACGGACGCTCTCTTCTCGAAGACCACGCCCATCCATGTGCTGCTGACCATCCCGGACCACAACGTCCACATCCAGCTCACCGGCACGGTGACTTCTGCCAAGACGGTGCTCTCTCCCCCGGCTTCCCGGATGAGTGACGAGGACATCGCCACGCTGGCTCAGATACGCCAGAGCATCGAGTCTGTCTGGAAGATGATACAGTCCGCCGCCCAGACCACAAACTGAATGATACCAAAAAAGCAGACGCTTCGTGCAGCGTCTGCTTTTTTGGTTTGCGCTTTTCGTTGTCATGATCACAAAGAGAGAGGAAGTTTTTCTCAGTAATGCACGACATTGCCCGCATTGCGGATGCGTGCCAGCACCGGCTCTGCCTCCGGGCTGCGGAAATAGTCGAGGCTGGTCTTGGGCAGCAGCGTCTCGAGGGTATCCCAGTCGCCGCTCTGCAGGCACTGGCGGACAGTGGAAGCACTGATGGCCTTGCCGTTTGCTTCTTTGCGGGGTACAACGACACACTCGATACCCGCTTTGGGCAGCTGCTCGCACATGATCTGGTTGTAAAGCCCCGTCACCTGACTGGCAGGCTCCTCGCCCACATAGCGGGCAGTGATGTTCAGCGCCGCCGCGATTTTCGTAAAGACGGCAAGGTCCAGCCGGGCGTGGCCGTCGATGACAGCTGCCTCATCCTTCAGGAAGTAACTGGGGAAGGTGGCATTCGAGATGATGTAGGGGCCGCTGTCGTGGAGCACGACGTTGGGCAGATGGGCCACGCCCGCCTCCACCAGCTTCCTGCGCACGGCGAAAGGCACGAGGCTCGCGTCCTCACTGACCACGAACAGGTGGAGCGTGTCGCAGGCGGCAGCGGCTTTTTCCACAAGATACTGATGACCGAGGGTAAAAGGGTTCGCGTTCATGACGAGGGCCGCACTTTTGCCCTCGGTTTTGGTCTTTTCCAGATCGCGCAGATAGGCCCCGAAGCCGTCGCGGCGGTTCTCCATGAAGACAAGGGTATCCTCCACCCGGGCGATCTCGTAGAAGCCGAGGTCGCCGAAAAACTTGGAACTTTTCACCTTGGTGTAGAGAAACAGGTGCATATTCCCCCGCGCACACTGCACTTCGATGAGATGGGTGATGATCTGGTTCAGCAGACCCTCGCCCTGATGGGCGCTGCTGACGGCGAAGCACCGCAGGGTGTTGCCGAAGCAGCTGCCGGTGCCGATGACGTTGTATTCCTCGTCGAACATGGCGCAGATGTAGTCCAGATTGCCGTCGCGGCGGATGCCCTCCTGACCCAGCAGTGTGTCGATTTGGGCCAGAACGGTTTTATCGGTCGGATAGACCTGCGAAATGGTATATTCACTCATCGATATTCCCCTCAGTAGTAACAAAATGGAGCAGCCAGGTCAGCGCCAGCAGGTCGGCACTGCCGCCGGGCGAGAGATTTTCTGCAATGAATCGGTCATCCAGCGCCGCAAGGGCATCTTTATCCGGGTAAGGCGTCTGGGCGAGAAGGGCCTTCAGCTCTTCGGTGAGGGCCAGCTGACGCTCCCGGCTCGAGCGGGCAATGATGTTGGTATCGGTGCTGTTGGCCAGGATGGCCAGCAGTGCGCCGCCGCCGACGCGGTCGAAGTCGTAACCCTTGGCAAGGCCGGCTTCCAGCACCGGCAGACCGACATTCAGCACCGTGGGAAGTCCGGCTTCCACCTGCCCGCGCACACCGGCGATGCCGTACCGGATATAAAGCTTCTGGCCCACGGTGGCGGCGTTCTCGGCAGTGACGCCTGCAAAATCCTTCTCGGTCAGGCCCGCCGTCATTGCGGATACTTCCGCCAGCACCCGGGCTGCATCCACCCAAAGGGAGCGGTCGAGGCGTCCCAGCGCCGCGCAGACGATGCCCACCGAAAAGACCGCGCCCTTGTGGGTGTTGACGCCGCCGGTGGCGTCCAGCATCTCGCCCTCGGCCTCACAACCCAGAGGCCGCAGGGCCGCGAAGGTCTCGGGCGCGGGCTGTTCCGCCGTCTCGCGGCCCGTCCGGGCGCAGGCTTCAAAATAGGGGTAGAGCGCCGCGGCGCTGTCCATGAAGGTGAAGACGTCCATGTCCTTATGGCTTCCGCTGTTGCGCCGGTCCACAAGGCCGGGCTTTGGGGTGGTGGTCACTTCGTAGAGCAGGGCGCGGACGGCCAGACGGGCCGCGTCGGCGATGTCCTGCGCGTCCCGGGCCTCGGTCAGGATCTCCGTCGTCTTTTCCTGCAGTTCGGCCACGGTATGGATGCGGCGGCTGCTGCACACCTTAGCAGGCCCGCCGCAGATAAGACAGCGGCGGCCTTCGAGGTCCAGCTCTTCTCTGTCCACTTTGAGGCCGTCCGGGCGGATGACGTCCATGTCGAACAGCCGCCCCAGCGGGGTGGCGTCCTCGATGTCGGTGGTGAATTTCTTGATGGTCAGCGGGTCGGCGTCCAGCACATAGAACGCCTCACAGCCGGTCACTTCCCGGACGGCGTCCTGATACAGCGGCGTCAGCTTTGCCCGCAGAAACTGCTGGCGCAGCAGCTGACACCCCCGCCCAAAGCCCCGCCGGATGAGGGGCGAATCCTTTATCGGGCCGCAGATATTCATGGTAAAGCAGATGAGAGGCTTGTGGTACCGGGCCAGCAGCTCCTGCTGGTGCTGCACCCGGCGCTCCCGTGCATCCAGCATCTGGACCAGCGAAACAGTCGTTTCCATGTTTTTCTCCTCTCAGCGGCGCTTTTTGAGCATGTCCATAAAGAGCTGCACCTGCGGCAGGGCGGCTGCGTCTCTCTGGCAGAAAATATAGGTGCGCCGGACGAAGGGCTCGCCGTTCTCGAAGGTGCAGGGCTTGACATAGCCCTTGAAGTTATCCAGCGCCACTTCCGGCATCAGCGCCCAGCCGAGGCCCCGCTCCACCATCTCACGGCAGACCATGATGTTGTCCACCACAAAATTACCCGCATCGTTGGTCACGCCGTTCTCGTAGCGCCAGCGGGCCATCTGGGCGCTGATGGTGGCGTCGCTGCTGTGGTCGATATAAAGGTAATCGGAGATGGGCCTGTCCTTGTTCTCCTCGCTGCAGATGAGGCAGATATTCTCCTGCGAGAGCAGGAACTGGGTGCCGTCCCACGGATACTCACCCCGCAGCACTGCCACGTCCAGCGAAGAGTCCAGCATCTGCTGGTAGATGTTCCGGCTGTGGCCGGTGGCGATGTCGAGGCGTACCTTCGGGTAGGCTTTATGGTACTCGGTCAGCACCTCGGGCAGGCGGTAGTAGGAGAAGTTCACCGAGATGCCGGCCCGCAGGGTGCCGCAGGCTTCGCCCTGGATGGAAGCCAGCTGGCGGCGCATCTTTTCCATCTCGCGGGCGGCGGCAGCGCTGTGGAGCAGCACCTGTTCACCGGCCGGCGTGAAGCGGATGCCCTGCCGTGAGCGCAGGACGATCTCCACCCCCAGCTCCTGTTCCAGCGCCTTGATGCGCTTGGACAGTGCCGACTGGGTCATGTACAGTTTGTCCGCTGCGTGGGTGATGTTGCGCGTCTCGTCCAGCGCGTGCAGCAGCTCGTAATCTTTTTCGTCCATCGTAGCTCTCCCCCTATTGCCCTTTATTTTTCTTATCATTCCTGTTTGCGCTTCATCGCAGCGCTTTTTTCTCTGATTCCATATCTGTTATTCATAATACAACAGATTTCAGCAAATGAAAAGGGGGATATTCGCCTTGATTTTCCCGAAAGTCCATTCCAAGATGGAATAACTCGGCACTTTTCTTGCAGTTTTCTTAACCCCGCCTTAATTCCATCTTAATGCAGTGTTGTTGTACACAACATCTTCATTTTTTCTCTGCCGATGGGCGGTTTTCCTCCCGCAGTACTGAAAACGCAGTTCTCTTTTCATTTTTGCCTGAAAAATAATCAAAAGTCCAGTTTATTGGACAGTATTTGCATTATCATAAAAACAAGAAAAACTCGTTTCTTTCTTCTTTGGCACATTGCAGATTTTTCCGTCTGCTTTTTGTGCAAAGTCCCAGAATTTTTCGTTGAAAAGCGCGTTTTGTTGACAGCCGCTTTTTGAAAAGCGTATCCTTATTGCAAATCAGAGTCAGGAGGTCATTTTATGGAGCACTCCACACGTCTTGCCCACATCAGCGAGGACGGCACCCGCACCCAGACCGTCTATGACCATCTCGCCGGCACTGCCAGACTGGCCGGTTCCTTCGCTGCCCCCTTCGGGGCGCAGAGTGAGGCCGAATTTGCCGCGTGGCTCCACGACGCCGGGAAGTACAGCGACGCCTTCCAGCTGCGGCTCAAAGGCGGCCCCAAGGTGGACCACTCCACCGCCGGGGCGCAGGAGGCCTGGGTTCGCCAACATCTCCACGCCGCCTTTGCCGTGGCCGGACACCACAGCGGCCTGCCCGACGGCGGGAGCCCCGCCGATGACCCGGGCGACGCCACCCTGTTTGGCCGGAGCAAGAAGCCGGTAGCCCCCTACGACGGCTGGCAGGAAGTAACGCTCCCCGCCTCGACGCCGCCCGCGTGGGCCTGCGCCGACCCGCTGAGCCTCGCGTTCTTTACCCGGATGCTCTACTCCTGCCTCGTGGACGCCGACTTCATCGACACCGAGACCTTCATGGACGGCAAGGCCGCACCCCGGGGCAGCGGCACGGGCATCGCCGCGCTGCGGGACATCGTCTCGGCACAGGCACAGTGTTATCTCAGGGCCGAGTCGCCCTCGCCCGTCAGCGTCCAGCGCAACACCGTCCTCCGCGCCTGTCTCGAGAAAGGCGCTCACGGCCCGCAGGGGCTCTACACCCTCACCGTACCCACCGGCGGCGGCAAGACCTTCGCCTCCCTCGCCTTTGCGCTGGAGCACGCCGCCGCCCAGAAGATGAAGCGGGTCATCTATGTCATTCCTTATATGTCCATCATCGACCAGACCGCCGCCGTCTTCTCGGGCCTGCTGGGCGCAGAAAATGTTCTGGCCGACTTCTCCAACGCCGAGTACAAAACTGTTGAGCAGGACGACCTGACCCCCGCCCAGTACCGTCAGATGCTGGCCAGCGAAAACTGGGACGCCCCCGTCGTGGTGACGACGGCGGTGCAGTTCTTCGAGTCGCTCTACGCCAACCGCAGCAGCCGCTGCCGCAAGCTCCACAACATCGCCGACAGCGTCATCATCTTCGACGAGGCGCAGACCCTCCCGGGCGACTACCTTGCCCCCTGCGTCAGCGCCATCGCCCAGCTCATCCAGCATTACCACTCCACGGCCGTCCTCTGCACGGCCACCCAGCCTGCCCTTGAGCCGCTGTTCCGGCGCTTTGCGCCGGAGCTCCACCCGCAGGAGATCACGCCCGACGCGCCCCGCCTCTACGAAGTGCTCCGGCGCACCACCCTGCAAGACCTCGGCACCCTGCCGCAGGAGGAGTTCGCCGCCCGGCTGGCAAATCATCCGCAGGTGCTCTGCGTGGTCAACCGCCGCAAGACGGCCCAGCAGCTCTACGCTGCTCTGCCCGCCGAGGGCAGCTACTGCCTGACCACCCTGCTCTGCGCCGCCGACCGCCGCCGTCAGCTGGACGACATCCGCCAGCGGCTGAAAGAGGGTCTGCCCTGCCGGGTGGTGTCCACCTCTCTCATCGAGGCGGGCGTGGACGTGGATTTTCCCGTCGCTTACCGCGAGCAGTGCGGTCTTGACTCGCTCTTACAGACTGCCGGGCGCTGCAACCGCGAGGGGCGGCGGGGCGCAGAGGAAAGCATCGTCTACCGGTTCCGGCTGGACGAGTGTTCCACGCCCCAGATGCTCAGGCAGAACGTCAGCGCGCTGGACTACACCGCCCGGCATCAGGACACACTGGACACGCCCCGGGCCATTCAGCGCTACTTCAACGAGCTCTCCGAACTGCGCGGCCCCGACGCCGTGGACAAGCACGGCATTCTGGATGCCTTTCTCCGAGGCATCCGGGGCTGCCAGCTCCCCTTTGCACAGGTGGCGGAGGAATTCCGCCTCATCGAGAACTCAGCCCGCACGGTCTATCTGCCCGTCGGCGAGGGCGCGGCCCTCTGTGAACAGCTGCGCAGCGGTCATGTTACCCGGACGCTGCTGCGGAAGCTGGGCGTTTACAGCGTCTCCTGTTATAAGGACCAGTTCGACAAGCTCGACGCCGCCGGGGCGCTAGAACTGCGGCCCGATGGTTCCGCCATCCTCACCGACACCAGCTGCTACAGCGAAAAGACTGGCCTTGCCATGGATGTGGAGACGGGCATCGGCCTTTACTTCTAAAAGAAAGAGGTGGTTTCAATGACCGATATTCATCTTAGTCTGAAAATTCAACTTCACCCGGAAAGGAGGCGATGCTGATGTCCATGCTCATTGAAGTATGGGGCGACTATGCCTGTTTCACTCGTCCGGAAATGAAGACCGAGCGCGTGAGCTACGACATGCCCACCCCGTCCGCCGCGCGGGGCCTTGTGGAAGCCATCTACTGGCACCCCGGGCTGCGTTATACGGTCGACCGCATCTATCTGCTCAAGCCCTTCGGCCTTGACCCCGAGGACGAAGCGTCCACCGAGGAGTACACCCAGCGGCCCATCCGGTTCACCAACATCCGGCGCAACGAGGTCAAGTCCACCCTGCTGTCCTCCGCCGCCCTCAGTGCGGCCAAAGGCGGCACGCCGCCGGTGCTCTACACCTCGGAGGACATCCAGCAGCGGGCCGCGATGGTCCTGCAGGACGTCCACTACGTCATCGAGTGCCACTTTGATTTGACGGACAAGGCCGCCCCCAGCGACAATCCCGGCAAGTTCCAGGACATCCTGCGCCGACGCCTGCGCAAAGGCCAGTGCTATCACCAGCCCTGTTTCGGGTGCCGGGAGTTCCCGGCCAACTTCCGGGAGTGGCCGGGCGGCAGCATTCCGGCGCTGAAGGTCACGCAGGACCTCGGCTTCATGCTCCACAGCCTCGATTACTCTGATTCGGCCAACATCCGCAGCCAGTTCTTCCGCGCAAAACTGGTGGACGGCGTGATGGAATGCCGGGACGTGGAGGTGTTTACATGATACTCCAAGCACTCACCGCCTATTATGAACAGCTCTTGAAGCAGGGCAAGGTGGAGGCCCCTGGCTGGGACAGCAAGTTCAAGGTCAGCTATGAACTGCGCCTCGGCCCCGACGGCCAGCTCCTCGCCCTCAATGACCTGCGGCAGGAAGTCCCCAAGGGCAAAAAGACCGTCATCGCCCCCCGTGAGCTCCCTGTCCCCCACCGGGTCAAGCGCGCCTCCGGCGTCGCCGCGAACTTTTTGTGCGACAATACGTCCTATCTGCTGGGCGCAGACGAGAAGGGCAAGCCCGAGCGCTCCCGCCAGTGCTTCGAAGCCTGTGCCTCCCTTCACCACAAGGTTCTCGACGGAGTAGACTCCCCCGCCGCCAAAGCCATCCTCGCCTTTTTTGACCACTGGAACCCCGCCGCAGCCCCCGCCCACCCGCTGCTGGCAAAGCAGTGGGCCAACCTGAACAACAACGCGAACCTTGTGTTCGGCTACGAATCCCCCGACGGCGCCCACTGGCTGGCCACCACAGATGACGCCATCCGGGACGCCTGGCAGTCCGCCTTTGACACCTCTGATGCAGACGCCGAGATGGCCCGCTGCCTCATCACCGGCAAAGAGGCCGGCATCGCCCGCATCCACCCCGCCATCAAGGGTGTGATGGGCGCACAGGCCGCCGGTGCGGCGCTGGTCTCCTTCAACGCACCCGCTTTCTGCTCCTATGGCCATGAGCAGGGTGCCAACGCCCCCGTCAGCGAGTATGCGGCTTTCGCCTACACCACGGCCCTCAATCTGCTGCTGGCTGACCGGAACTGCTGCCAGCGCATCGGCGACACCACCATCGTCTGCTGGGCCGAAAACGCCGCTCCCGCCTACTCAAACGCCATGCTGATGTTTTTCTGCGGCGGTTCCGAGGCGCGCGGCGTCTCGGAAAGCGACCTTGCCGCCGCACTGAAAGCCCTTTCTCAGGGACGCCCTGTCTCCTTCCTCGACGACAAGCTGGACCCGAACCAGAACTTCTATGTGCTGGGCATCTCACCCAACGCGGCCCGGCTCTCCGTCCGGTTCTTCCTGCACAGCAGCTTCGGACAGTTTGCCAAAAATCTGCAGGACCACGCCGACCGGCTCAGCATCATCCGCCCCGCCTTCGACAAGCGGGAAAACCTGTCGGTCTGGGCGCTGGCGCAGGAGACGGTCAACCAGAGATCCCGGGACAAAAATCCATCGTCCCAGCTGGTGGGCGATCTGCTCCGGGCCATCCTCACCGGCGGGCCGTACCCCGCCACTCTGCTCAACGGCGTGACCCTCCGCATCCGGGCCGAACGGGAAGTCACCCGGGGCCGCGCCGCCATCCTGAAAGCCTATTATCTCCGCAACTACCCCACCGAGCTCAACAAGGAGGTATTTACCGTGAGCCTGAATGAAAGCAGCAATGTCCCCTATGTTCTGGGGCGTCTCTTCTCTGTGCTGGAGACGATCCAGAGCGTCGCCAATCCCGGCATCAACGCCACCATCAAAGACCGGTACTTCAACTCGGCCTGTGCCACCCCGGCAACGGCCTTCCCCACGCTGGTCAAGCTGGCTCAGAAGCATCTGCAGAAGATGAGCACCCCCAACGAGGTGCATTTCAGCAAACAGCTCACCGAACTGATGGCCCAGCTGCCCGAGACAGGCTTCCCGGCGCGGCTCAGCCTGCCGGAGCAGGGTGCCTTTGAGATCGGCTACTACCACCAGACCCAGAAACGCTACGCCAAAAAGAATGAGGAGGAATAAACCATGTCTGAGCCCATCAAGAACCGCTATGATTTCGTCATCCTGTTCGACGTCGAGAACGGCAACCCCAACGGCGACCCCGACGCAGGCAACATGCCCCGCATCGACCCCGAGACGGGCTACGGTCTGGTGACCGACGTCTGCCTCAAGCGGAAGATCCGCAACTATGTCGAGACCCTGAAAGAGGACGAAAAAGGCTATCGTATCTACATCAAGGACGGCGTTCCCCTCAACCGCAGCGACGCCGAGGCCATCAAAACTCTGGGCATCGAGCCCGACCTGAAAGCCGCCAAAAAGGCCGACCCCGACATCGATGCCAAGCTGCGGGACTATATGTGTGAGAACTACTTCGACATCCGCACCTTCGGTGCCGTCATGACCACCTTCGTCAAGGGTGCGCTGAACTGCGGTCAGGTGCGCGGCCCCGTCCAGCTGAGCTTTGCCCGGTCGGTGGACCCCATCGTCCCGCAGGAAGTCACCATCACCCGCGTGGCCATCACCACCGAGGCCGACGCCGAGAAGAAGGGTACCGAAATGGGCCGCAAGCACATCGTGCCTTACGCCCTCTACCGCGCCGAGGGCTATGTCTCGGCCAACCTCGCCCGGAAGACCACCGGCTTCTCCGAGGATGATTTGAAACTTCTGTGGACTGCCATCCTGAATATGTTCGAGAACGACCACAGCGCCGCCCGGGGCAAGATGGCCGTGCGGGAGCTCATCGTGTTCAAGCACGATTCTGAGCTGGGCAATGCCCCGGCCTATAAGCTCTTCGACTCCGTCGCCGTCCAGCGCAAGCCCGATGTGGACGCCGCCCGCAGCTACTGCGACTACACCGTCACGGTGGCAGACACTCTGCCGGAAGGAGTCACCTGCGAGAGGCTGTCCTGATGGCCGGCCCGGACGACTGGCTGCCCCTGTCGGGCATCCAGCACTTCTGCTTTTGCCGCCGCCAGTGGGCGCTCATCCATCTGGAACAGCAGTGGGCGGAGAACCGCCGCACCGTCGAAGGCCAGCTCGACCACGCCCGCTGTCATGACGCAAACCAGACCGAACGGCGCGGCGGCCTGCTCATCACCCGAGGGATGCAGGTGGTCAGCCGTCGGCTGGGCCTGAGCGGAAACTGCGATGTCGTCGAGTTCCGGGCCGACCCGGAGGGCATCCCCCTGCAAAACGCGGAAGGACTCTGGAAGCCCATGCCTGTCGAGTACAAGCATGGCCGCGCCAAGGCCAGCGACGCCGACCGGCTGCAGCTCTGCGCACAGGCCATGGCGCTGGAAGAGATGCTGGTGTGCAGCATCCCGGAGGGTGCGCTCTTCTACGAAGAGACGCGGCGGCGGGAGGTCGTGCCGCTGACCGAAGAACTGCGCCAGGCCACCCAGAAGATGGCCGATGAGATGCACGCCTATTTTGCCCGGGGCTATACCCCCAAGTCGAAGCCCGGCACCCACTGCAGCACCTGCTCCCTCAAAGAGCTCTGCCTCCCCGTGCTGTATCAGCGTGCCGACCCAAAAGCCTATCTCCGCGCCCATCTGGACGAGATGCAGGAGGCCGCGCAGTATGCCGTTCTCAAGGCGGAGCTGACGGCCCTCATCGACCCCGCGCTGGACAGCCTGCGCTTCTACCAGCTGGGCAACAACTATAAGAGCAAGGTTGAGCATATCGGCGTTCATCCGCCCTTCGAGCAGGACGGCCTGCTGTTGTTCTGAGTTTCCCGCCCCGGTGCGAAGGGCGAGTTCTCAGCATTTTTCCGGCACCTTCGCACCGGATTTTCGAGTCGTTTTGCATGATTTGGATAGTTCTTTGATCCGTTGTAAATCAAAGCTCTTCTAAATTCGTGCAGAATGTTGTATAATTTGTTTGAAAATAGAGATTTTGTCTCTGTTTTTGCTGTCGCCCTCCTCGCGGAGGGCGTGGATAGAAATAGAAGCTGCTCGAAAAAGATGCACGAGGCGGCACGGTCGCCCTCCTCGCGGAGGGCGTGGATAGAAATTTCATGGCCTCATTGAGCTTGCTTGCGCTGTCCTGTCGCCCTCCTCGCGGAGGGCGTGGATAGAAATTGACTAGTTTATCGCTTGTGTAGTGACCGTGTCTAGGTCGCCCTCCTCGCGGAGGGCGTGGATAGAAATGCTGTGGCTGCTCCAACTGCCGTCTTGCTTGATGGTCGCCCTCCTCGCGGAGGGCGTGGATAGAAATCACTGAATCATGGTGACTGTCCTCCTTACTGGAACGTCGCCCTCCTCGCGGAGGGCGTGGATAGAAATCACGCAAAGGCCGCGTTCTTCTGCCCCAGAGCTGCGTCGCCCTCCTCGCGGAGGGCGTGGATAGAAATTCTCCTGCGGCGTGGAGACAGAGAAGCGCATGGGGTCGCCCTCCTCGCGGAGGGCGTGGATAGAAATCCGCTTTGCGCGTCTGGCGCAGGCTGCGTAAAGCGGTCGCCCTCCTCGCGGAGGGCGTGGATAGAAATTGCCATGTCGGTGCCTCCTTACACGTCGACTGTGAGTCGCCCTCCTCGCGGAGGGCGTGGATAGAAATTGGAGCGCAAAGTCGGGAGCGGCACATGGGCGCGTCGCCCTCCTCGCGGAGGGCGTGGATAGAAATCTTCGGGCCCTACTACCCCTTCAAGGTGTACGAGCCGTCGCCCTCCTCGCGGAGGGCGTGGATAGAAATTGCTTCTGGATGCTCGAGCACAGGATCCAGAAGCGGTCGCCCTCCTCGCGGAGGGCGTGGATAGAAATAGGCCAGCCAGAAGGCTCGGCCGCAGAGAACGAAAGTCGCCCTCCTCGCGGAGGGCGTGGATAGAAATCTTGTAGCTCTTGATTGTCTTGCCACCCCATGCCGTCGCCCTCCTCGCGGAGGGCGTGGATAGAAATTATAAGGACCAGCTTGCCGCCCTCACAAACTATATGTCGCCCTCCTCGCGGAGGGCGTGGATAGAAATCCTGCAAGTGCGGCAATCCTATCACGCTGCACTGGGTCGCCCTCCTCGCGGAGGGCGTGGATAGAAATTGATGATCGTGTACGGCATCACCGCCGAACAGGCGTCGCCCTCCTCGCGGAGGGCGTGGATAGAAATGGTGTCCGTGGTCAGAATCTGGTAGCGATGGTGGGTCGCCCTCCTCGCGGAGGGCGTGGATAGAAATATCCTGTACCCTCCCTCTGATCTTCAGCGTCCTGTCGCCCTCCTCGCGGAGGGCGTGGATAGAAATTTTTCTGTGGCCCCCACCGTCACAGAAATAACGGGGTCGCCCTCCTCGCGGAGGGCGTGGATAGAAATCTCGTTGAGCTGATCGAAGGCTGCTAAAAGAGTGTCGCCCTCCTCGCGGAGGGCGTGGATAGAAATAGACCTGCCGCCTTTGGCTTGGGCGGGTAGGACAAGTCGCCCTCCTCACGGAGGGCGTGGATAGAAATTATGTAGACGAAGTTCTACCGGGAGACACCTTCAGGTCGCCCTCCTCGCGGAGGGCGTGGATAGAAACCAGTTTTCACCGCGAATCGGGCATCGCCACAATTTTTCCAAAAAGGAGTTTTCCATGCATACAGTTTCCCTCACCCATCAGCTCGTCGCCATCCAAGACGACTTTGACCTCGACAAGATCATCGAAAGCGGCCAGTGCTTCCGGCCGCAAAAACTGGCCGACGGGCGCTACCGCTTTCTTTCCGGCAGCGCACTTCTTTATCTGACTCCGCTGGGCGATGGACAATACGATGCCGCATGGTATGGCTCAGATCGGGAGTACTGGGCCGACTACTTTGATTTGGGCCGGAACTATGCCGCACTGCGGCGCAGCTTGGCGGGACAGAGCAGCTATCTGGACAAATCGCTCGATTTCGGGCAGGGCATCCGAATCCTGCATCAGGACCCATGGGAAATGCTCATCACCTTTCTCATCTCCCAGCGCAAGAGCATTCCGGCCATCCGCACCGCCGTGGAACACCTTGCCCGGTGCTGCGGCGAACCGCTCCGTGCCGAAGGCGATGAAGTTTTTCTCTTCCCTACCCCGCAGCGGCTCTGCGGCCTCTCTGAGGCGCAGCTGATGGGCTGTGGTCTGGGCTACCGCACCCGTTACATCCAGAACGCTGCCGCTCAGGCTTCCAGCGGCACACTCGACCTCGGTGCTCTGGCGGCGCTGCCCGACGACGCGCTCTTTTCCCGCCTCCTCGAGCTGGACGGCGTCGGCAAAAAGGTAGCAAACTGCGTCTGCCTCTTTGGCTATGGCCGTACCGCGATGGCTCCCATTGATGTCTGGATACAGCGACTCATTGATGAGGAATTCGACGGCCGCGACCCTTTTCCTTCCTATGATCAGCAGGCTGGCATCGTACAGCAGTACTTGTTCTACTACAAACGCAGCACCAGCCGCAGCGTCGCTCACAAAAAATAAAAAAAGTTATTGACAACTCTCTATTTGGCTGGTATAATAACACACGTCGTCAGGGACGACACCAGCTATGGGGGATTAGCTCAGCTGGGAGCCCAAGGCACTCGGTTACACACCCCCAAGATGCAACTAAATAGAAAATTTCTTGTTTGAGCATTCTCTTTCCAGAAGCTACCGCTTCTGGAAAATTATGGGGGATTAGCTCAGCTGGGAGAGCGCTTGCATGGCATGCAAGAGGTCACCGGTTCGATCCCGGTATTCTCCACCATCTGTTCAAACAAGAATTTATGTAGCACTGTTGATTTTCAACAGTGCTTTTCTTTTTGTCCAAACGGATTTTTTGAAGAATCTACTAACTTTGCCTGATTTTCAAGATTTGCAGCCGATCCATAGTGCAACCCCCATTCTTTGATGTTTCGTTGCTTTTCAAAAATGTTGTTTGTTGCCCGACTGTTCAGCAGGCAGTCGAATCGATTCCCTCAAAATACTGTGAGAGGTTGAAGTTAAAGCTGACACTGATCTGATACCCACGATAGACATCTACCCTGCGGATGAGCTGGTTGGCGATCATCTTCTTTGCTTCAAAGGTAGCGTGGTCATAGAGGTCTGCGTAAGAGATCAGTTCTTCATACTGCTTTGCAACTTCCTCCATCAGTTCCGTAGTCTTTTCCAGTTCCGCACTGGCAGATTCGCAGAGAGATTCTGCCTCCTTGAGTTTTTCTTCCTGCGTTGTGATCATCTCAGCTAGGATCTCCTTCGGCAAGGCGCTTTCGCCCTTGATGCAGGCCAGAATCTCAGCTTTCAGGGAAAGCAGGTCTTTTTCCGCCTTGTCCCGTTGTGCCTGAAGTGTTTGCAAGTGGCTCTTGCGTTCGGCAAGTTCCCGTTCGTACCGCTTTGTGATGAGCTGTTCTTTCGGGATGCCCTTCATCCTGGCAAAGACTTGCCGCACCAGCTTGTCGATGATCTCATCCAGAATGTGTACAGTGTAGCCTGTCTGCCCGGTGCATTCGGTCTGCTTGCGGAGTTTGCCGTAGCAGGTGTAGCGGACACGCAGAGTATCATCCAACGAGCCATCCGGCAACTTACGCCATTTCCGGCTGGTAGTCAATGCCAGCTTCGCACCGCAGTGTCCACAGTAGGCGTTTCCGGCAAGCAGTGACTGCCCACGGGTATTCAGCGGGACGTGGTGCTCCGCTTCTTCTGCCGCATGAGCGGAACGGCACTCCCAGATGCGCTGTGCCGCATCAAACTGCTTCTGCGAAATGATCTGCAATTCCGGTATTACCTCAGACCGGGCTTCGCCGCAGCGGAGAACGCCCGTGTAGGTCAGGTTTGCGACCCTTCCCCGGATGCTTGCCGGATGCCAGCACTTGCCAGACCTTGCGCGATAGCCAGCGTTGTTCAGATAGGTTGTGATGCGCTGCGCACCGTAGCCCTCGTACACATACTTGTCGAAGATGAGCCGCACCACAGCAGCTTCCTGCTCGTCGATATGCAGCTCATACAGTTCGTGCTTACGCTTGTTGATACGCCCATTCCGTACAAGGTCATAGCCATAAGGCGCATTTCCGCCCTTGAAGTGACCTTCTTCTACAAGCTGGCGCAGACTGGTGCGGGTACGATCAGAGGTTTTTTCGCTTTCGCCGTCTGCCTGCCAGAACCGGATATAGTTCAGCAGTTTGTCGGCGTGGTTGTCGAAACGCTGCTCCCCCTCTTGGGTACTCCATACCCGGATGCCGTTCCGTACAAACCATTCCACAACAAAGGGAGTTTCATCTGCGATACGACCAATGCGGTCAAACATGAACACCAGCAGGATATCGAACTTTCCCTTCCGGGCATAGTCCTTGATGATTTGCAGCTTGTCGCGGGCGGCGGCACGGACTTTGTGGCCAGACACGCCCTCTTCCTGTTCTTCATGGACGATGACCCAGCCCTTCGCTTCGGCAAATTTGTGACACGCCTTGCGCTGCATAGGAAGGTCTGCTTCATGATTCGAGTTGAAATCCACCTGCTTATCGGTGGAAACGCGGTACAGACAGCATACACGATTATTCGTCATAAATATTCTCACTTTCTTTCAGTGAGATGAATGATGATTCGGTTGTCAAAGAACATTTGGGAGCAGTTCCCTGGTTGACCCGAACACCGCTTCCATCTCCAGTATAGCGTATAACGTGTGTTTCGTCCATACCTTTCAGCTTGCTTTCTTCGTATAACTTGTTGCAAGCAGGATGTCACGGATGCGCTCAAAGGTTTCGGTGTTGGCTTCCTTAGCAAAGCTGAGAACGACCGGATAACCGTTGATCACCAGATACTGCTTATTGGGGTCGTTGTCCAAGGGGATGTTGGTTGCGAGCTGAGAAAACTTTTCTGTCATTGCATCACCGTTCCTTTATTATTCTGTTTCTTTTTGATTCATGTGCCGATTATCCAATCAGTTCTTTCAATCGTTCCAGTTTTTCCTGTGTTGTTTCCTTGCGGAAGCTGACCCCGATGCAGGAGACGGGAACGCACATTTCCAGCAGGCGGTCGTAGATGCGGGCGTGGGCGGTATCCTGCGGATGCCGAATATCGTCCAGTGTCAGATTGGTCGTGACGATCAGGGGCTTCCGGCTGCGGTAACGGCTGTCTATGATGTTGTAAATCTGTTCCAGTGCATACTCCGTGCCACGTTCCATTCCAAAATCGTCAATGATGAGCGGCGGACAGCAGCACAGCCTGTCCACGACCTCATTCCGCCCGGAAAAGTTGTTGTTCAGTTCGTTCAGGATGTGTGCAAAGTTCGTCATGCGCACAGGCACTTCCTGAGCCATCAGAGCGTTCGCAATGCACCCGGCAAGGAAACTCTTGCCCGTGCCAACGCCGCCCCAGAAAAGCAGTCCGATGTTCTCTGTGTGCATAGTCTGCCACTGCTCCACATAGCGGTGTGCATGGTGCATCTGTGGGCAGTGCCTGTTGTCGTTTGCGAATGTCCAGTCCAGCATAGCGAAATCAGAAAAGCCGTCTGCTTTCAGCCGCCGCACAAGGTCGAGGTGCTTCCGTTCCTTAATAGCTGTTTCCTGTTGTTCCCGTTCAGCCTTGTGACAGGCACATTCTACCGGATGCTTGTTCTTTCCCATCAGGACAAGACCTTTGGCAAAGAAGGCTTCCTTGGGCGTTTGGCACTTGCCGCAGTAGAGCAAACCAACTGCCCCATAATAATCCATTGCGTTTTCGGGCATACTGGAAACAGATTGTTCCAAAATCTTCTCAATCGTTTTTATAGGCTTTCTCCTTCCGCAAAGGTGTATTCCGGGATACCCGGTGCTGTCTTTTTCTCTGATTGCTGCCGCTTTGCCCAGATACGCAGCGTTGCAGCATGGTCGGCGTACTTTCTTCCGGTAGACTGGATATAAGCTGAAAGCTGCTCGATCAGATCATCCAACCCGGAGAAATCGGCTTTGAGCTGATTGTACTCTTTTTCCGTCAGAAAGACATTTTGATATTCTCCAAAGGTCAAATAAGCATCTGTTGTTTTTATCAGGTGGTTATCTTTCAGGTTGTTCTTGTTACGTTGGTTAGGTGTGCATTTTTGCATGATCATACTGTGCGTTTCTGCACACTCATGCTGTGCGCTGGTGCATACTGTGACTGCGCAATTCTGCACAGTATGCGGAACTTTGAGCAAGATGTGGCTGGGTGTGGAAAAGCCGTAGCGCACCCGCTCGGCAAGTTCCGCTTTTTCCAGTTCAGCAAAAGAGCGTGTTACGCTGGAAACGCAGCAACCCAAATCCTTCGCCAGATTGGAAAGCGGATAAATCACATAAATGCGCCCCTGCTCGTCCACCCAGTTGTTTTTCTGTGAGAGTGTCGCACGGTCGAGCAGCAGCGTGTAGAGCAGTTTTGCAGTGTGGCTTAAATCGGTATTTAGAAGAAACCGGGCATAGGGCAGATACTGCGGCAATGGCATATTGGGTTTCAAATAGTCTGAAATAATCTTCACCTCCAATTTTTACGTCCTATCATGGTGCTTTAGGGGTTCGAGAATTACAAGCGCAAGATTCGCCCGTGTCGCCTCAAAACTCACTTTCGTGATTTTGGCCGACGGCGACCTTGCTGGAGATTTCGCTCCCCAGTCCCTCGATGAAATCTGAAAATCTACAATTTTCAGATTTGGCTCCCCATAAAAATGGTGAGCAGCCGAGATGCAGGGCATCATCGGGAAAGCGTGGGACTGCATCCCACACCCTGCACCGAACAACCAGTCAACAGAGATTTGCAAATCCCTGTGGTCTGCTTGTCCGGCTTTTTGCTGTCGGTCTCTCCGCAAGCTGTTCCTGCCCAATCTACTCCGGCGTTCCGACTTCCTTTGGTGCGCTCTTGTCGTGGCGGAACTTCCCCGGAAAGTCATAGTGGCTTGCAGCTGACTATTCGGTTGTCAAGGAACACGGGTTTTCAATCATAGAATTGGAGAAAGCCCGTTTCGCAAGGTACTTTCAAAAACTTTACAGATTTTTTGCTTTCTCACAAATAGGAATCCGCAAGGGCGGTTTCATATACAATTTTTTGAAATTTTCAAAAATTCACATAGACCCACGAGGCAGAGCATCGTGGCTGGGAGATGAATTTCATCGAGCCAATCAGCAGAAACAGACGGTTCTGCATGAGGGTATGGGGAGCAGAATCCCCATCAAGATGCCCGGCACGAAAAGCCCAAATGGAATTTCGAGTTACTCCGGGCGAATCTTGCCCTGATAAATGTGCAGGCAGTGATCTTCGGAGAATCCAGCGTTAGCATTGAGATTGCTGGTTTCCACCGCTGTTCAAGCGGTCTTTTACGTTCTGAAGATACCGGCTGGCACGGTCAATGAAAATCAGCAGCTTCTCTTTGTTCTTCGGTTCGGTAAGAATATCAGGGTATTCACGAAAACACATTTCCCACCGCCGGACAAAATCCTCTTGCGCTCCCTGAATCTCGCACATCATGGCTTCGCCATCTGCCAAACGGCGAGGTG
>OGKR01001257.1_pt1 | contig 19633 bp, 15 predicted proteins | sample 1572431 | NCBI WGS metagenome assembly OGKR01 (sample SAMEA2582079, study PRJEB24529) | metagenome | biome: Human gut stool | place: China | collected 2011 | reverse complement strand
GGATTAGAATTGATTATTTTTTCTTCGCTTTTGCATTTGGAAGATCGGTAATTGAACCTTCAAATACTTCAGCTGCAAGACCCACAGACTCATGAAGTGTTGGGTGAGCATGAATCGTTAATGCGATATCTTCCGCATCACAACCCATTTCAATCGCAAGACCGATTTCACCTAACAATTCACCACCGTTAGCCCCCACGATAGCCCCACCAAGTATACGATGAGTATCTTTATCGAAGATTAATTTGGTCATACCTTCTGCACATTCAGATGCAATCGCACGACCAGAAGCAGCCCAAGGGAATTTAGCGACTTCGTAGTTTAAACCTTCTTGTTTACATTCTTTCTCAGTTTTACCGACCCAAGCCACTTCTGGTTCAGTATAAGCAATAGAAGGAATGACTTTTGGATCGAAGTAATGTTTTTTCCCTGCGATCACTTCCGCCGCAACGTGACCTTCATGAACACCTTTATGTGCTAACATTGGTTGGCCAACGATATCACCGATTGCAAAGATATGAGGCACATTCGTACGCATTTGTTTATCAACATGAATGAAACCTCGCTCATCCACTTCAACACCTGCTTTACCTGCATCAATCAATTTACCATTTGGTGTACGACCGATTGCCACTAACACTGCATCATAACGTTTAGTGTCATTACATGCTTTACCTTCCATTGAAACATAGATACCATCATCTTTTGCTTCAACTGCTGTCACTTTAGTTTCAAGCATTAACTTGAATTTTTTCTCAACTTGTTTGGTGTAGATTGCAACAACATCTTTATCTGCCGCTGGAATCACTTGGTCAAACATTTCAACCACTTCAACTTCAGAACCTAATGCATGATATACGGTACCCATCTCTAAACCGATGATACCCCCCCCCATAATTAAAAGTTTTTTCGGTACTTCTTTTAATTTAAGTGCATCTGTTGAATCCCAAACGCGTGGATCTTCATGTGGAATGAATGGTAATTGAATTGGGCGAGAACCCGCTGCGATAATCGCATTATCAAATTTAATTGTGGTTGGTTTACCATCACGATCACGTGCGACTAATGTATGTGGATCGGTAAACGCCGCCAAACCCTCAACAACAGTTACTTTACGTTGTTTAGCCATGCCTGCAAGACCACCGGTTAATTTCGCCACAACCGCTTCTTTACCTGCGCGCACTTCATCTAAATCAATGCGAGGCTCTGCGAAATACACACCATTTTTGCTTGCATGTTTCGCTTCTTCAATGACTTTCGCTACGTGAAGTAATGCTTTAGAAGGGATACAACCTACGTTTAAACATACCCCACCTAATGTTGAATAACGTTCAACAAGTACTGTTTCTAAACCTAAGTCCGCACAACGGAATGCCGCTGAATAACCTGCAGGACCAGCACCAAGTACCACAACTTGGGTTTTAATTTCTTTACTCATTTTTACCTCGTAAAAACGTTCAAATTTTTGACCGCACTTGCGATCCTTTCTGTAAGATGTGAGCCTAATCACTCACATCTTACCTCGTTAATTACATCACTAAGCGACGTAAGTCAGCTAATACGCCATTGATATAGCTTAAGAAACGAGCACCATCAGCACCATCGATCACACGGTGGTCGAAAGATAATGATAATGGAAGCATTAAGCGTGGCTCAAATTCTTTACCATTCCAAACTGGTTGCATTTCTGATTTAGACACACCTAAGATTGCTACTTCTGGAGCATTTACGATTGGTGTAAAGTGAGTTGTACCAATACCGCCTAAGCTTGAAATAGTGAAACAACCCCCTTGCATATCAGAACCTGAAAGTTTACCGTCACGTGCTTTTTTGGAGATTTCCATTAATTCACGAGAAAGTTCGATAATACCTTTTTTGTTCACGTTTTTAAATACAGGTACAACGAGACCGTTTGGTGTATCTACCGCTACGCCAATGTTGATGTATTTTTTAAGTGTTAATTTTTGTCCGTCTTCAGAGATAGAACTATTGAAACGTGGGAACGCTTCTAATGCTTTCGCTACCGCTTTCATAATGAACACAACTGGTGTAATTTTCACATCCAATTTTTGTTTTTCAACAATCTTATTCTGTTCTTTACGGAATGCTTCTAAATCAGTGATATCTGTGCGATCGAAGTGAGTAACATGTGGAATCATTACCCAGTTACGATGTAAGTTCGCACCAGAGATTTTGTTGATACGGCTTAATTCAACTTCTTCTACTTCACCAAATTTGCTGAAGTCAACTTTCGGCCATGGTAATAAGCCTAAGCCTGCGCCGTTTGCCACACCATTACCCGCTGCTGCAGAAGATACAGTGCCTGTTTCAAACGCTTTAACAGCGGTTTTCACGTAAGCTTGGATATCTTCTTTCACAACACGACCTTTACGACCCGTACCTTTTACGCGATCAAGGTTAATACCGTATTCACGCGCTAAGCGACGAATCACTGGTGTTGCGTGTGCATAACCTGCGCTTGCTACAACTTGTTCTTGGCTTAAACCAGATACATTACCTGATTGTGCTGCCGGCGCTGCTGCTGGTGCAGCTTGTGGAGCTGGAGCTGCCGCTGCAGGAGCCGGTGCTGCACCTGCCACTTCAAATTTCATAATTAATGAACCAGTTGAAACTTTATCGCCTGATTTCACTAAAATTTCTTTTACCACACCCGCAAACGGAGCTGGCACTTCCATTGAGGCTTTATCGCCTTCAACGGTGATTAAAGATTGCTCTTCAGAAACGCTGTCACCAACGGCAACCATGATTTCAGTTACGTTAACTTCATCGCCACCGATATCTGGTACATTCACTTCTTTGATCGCTGAAGCTGTTGTCGTTGCTGCAGGTGCCGAAGCTTGTTGAGCTGGTGCTGCGGCTGGTGCTGCACCTGCCACTTCAAATTTCATGATTAATTTGCCAGTAACAACTTTATCGCCCACATTGATTAAAATTTCTTTTACTACACCAGCAACAGGAGCAGGCACTTCCATTGACGCTTTATCACCTTCAACATTGATGATTGATTGGTCAACTTCAACAGTATCGCCTACTTTCACCATAATATCAGTCACGTTTACTTCGTCTGAACCGATATCGGGTACATTGACTTCAACTACACTTGCAGCTGCTGGTGCGGCTGCCGGCGCAGGTGCTGCTGCAGCTGGAGCAGGCGCTGCCGCATCCGCTGACTCTAAAACAAGCATTGGTGTGCCAGTAGTGACTTTATCACCCACTTTTACTAATACTTCTTTTATCACACCAGCTTCTGGTGCTGGTACTTCCATTGAAGCTTTATCACCTTCAACATTAATAATGCTCTGATCTGCGGTAATGGTATCACCTACTTTCACCATCACTTCTGTTACGGTAACTTCATCACTACCGATGTCAGGAATTTGAATTTGTTTTGACATGTTATCTTACCTTTAAAAAACGCAGTTAAAATCAACCGCACTTTATTTGTAGATGATCCTGTGTGCTCTCACACACAGGATGTTTTTATTAAGCGTAAAGCGGATTTAAAATTTCAGTTTTTAAACCAAATTTCGCGATTGCATCAGCCACCACTTTCGCATCAAATTTGCCTTGTTTTGCAAGTTCATGTAATGCTGCAACTACAACATAACGCGCATCCACTTCGAAGTGTTCACGTAAGTTTTCACGGCTGTCTGAACGACCGAAACCATCAGTACCCAATACGTGATAGCTTTGTGCAGGAATGAAGGCACGAACTTGTTCTGCGAACAATTTCATGTAGTCAGTAGCCGCAACCGCTGGTGCATCGTTCATTACTTGTGCGATGTAAGGTACGCGTGCTTTTTCAGTTGGGTGTAACATGTTCCAACGTACTGCATCCGCACCTTCACGAGCGACTTCAGTGAATGAAGGCACGCTATATACATCTGAGCTTACGCCATATTCATTTGCAAGGATTTGTGCCGCTTCACGAACGTGACGGAAGATTGCACCTGAACCTAATAATTGAACATGACCTTTGTTGCCTTTCGCTTCAACGGTTTCAAATTTATAAATACCTTTACGAATACCTTCTTCTGCACCTTTTGGCATTGCTGGTTGTTCGTAAGTTTCGTTTAATGTGGTGATGTAGTAGAACACATCTTCTTGTTTTTCACCATACATACGGTTAATACCGTCTTGTAGGATAACTGCCACTTCATAAACATAAGCTGGGTCATAAGACACACAGTTAGGAATAACAAGAGATTGAATATGGCTGTGACCATCTTCGTGTTGTAAACCTTCACCATTTAATGTTGTACGGCCAGAAGTACCACCGATCATGAAACCACGTGCTAATTGGTCACCCGCTGCCCACATTAAGTCACCCACACGTTGGAAACCAAACATTGAGTAGTAGATAAAGAATGGAATCATCGGAAGGTTATTGACAGAGTATGAGTTCGCAGCAGCTAACCAAGATGATGCCGCACCTAATTCATTGATACCTTCTTGTAATACTTGACCATCTTTCGCTTCACGGTAGTAAGCCACTAAATCACGGTCAGAAGGCACATAGTTTTGACCATGTGGGTTGTAAATACCGATTTGACGGAATAAACCTTCCATACCGAAAGTACGCGCTTCGTCAGCAACAATTGGTACAATTTGTTTACCAATGTCTTTATCTTTCAATAAGGTATTTAAGAAACGTACAAATGCCATTGTAGTTGAAATTGGACGAGCCTGTTCTTCCAATAATGGTGCAAACTCTTCTAATGCTGGCACTTTAAATTCAGTGGTGAATTTCGGTAAACGTTTTGGCAAATAACCGTTTAACGCTTTACGTCTGCCGTGAAGATAATTGTACTCTTCCGAACCTTCTGGGAAGGTGATGTATGGATAGTTAGGAATATCTTCATCTTTAATATCTAATTGGAAATGATCACGGAAAGATTTTAAGCTTTCGAGAGACATTTTTTTCGATTGGTGCGCAGTGTTTTTACTTTCTGCTTCAGGAATTTTATAACCTTTAACCATGTGCGCTAAGATCACAACAGGTTTGCCTGCAGTTTGCGCTTTATGGAATGCCGCATAAAGTTTTTCTGAATCGTGACCACCACGTCTTAATGCCCAGATTTCATCATCTGTCATGTCTGCTACTAATGCAGCGGTTTCTGGGTAACGACCGAAGAAGTGTTCACGAACGTATGCACCATTCTTAGATTTGAAGGTTAAATAGTCACCGTCAACTACTTCCATCATTAATTGGGTTAATTTGCCGGTAGTATCTTTTGCAAATAATTTATCCCAGCCACTACCCCACATGACTTTGATCACTTCCCAACCTGCACCAGCAAATAAACCTTCTAATTCTTGAACGATTTTGCCGTTACCCGTTACAGGACCATCTAAACGTTGCAAGTTACAGCTTACAACGAAGATTAAGTTATCTAAGCCTTCACGTGCTGCGAATGTTAAATCACCTTTTGCTTCGATTTCGTCCATCTCACCGTCACCAAGGAAAGCATACACTTTTTGATCTTTGGTGTCTTTTAAACCACGGTTATCTAAGTATTTTAAGAAACGAGCAGTACGGATCGCATTTACAGGACCTAAACCCATAGATACGGTCGAGAATTGCCAGAATTCAGGCATCAATTTCGGGTGTGGGTAAGAAGAAAGACCTTTGCCTGGTTCACATTCCTGACGGAAATTATTCATTTGTTCTTCAGTAATACGACCTTCAATAAATGCACGAGCATACATACCTGGTGCTGCGTGGCCTTGGAAGAAGACTAAGTCACCGCCGTTTTTATCAGTCGCCGCTTTGAAGAAGTGGTTAAAACAAACTTCATACATGCTTGCTGCAGATTGATAAGTTGAAATGTGACCACCTAATTCAAGATCTTTTTTCTGGCCACGTAATACCGCCATGATCGCATTCCAACGTACAGCACTACGAATACGACGCTCAATAGCTTTATCACCTGGGTATGCTGGCTGTTCAGAAAGTGGGATGGTATTAACATAAGGGGTTGTTACGCCACCTTTTGCAATGTTCACACCACCATTACGTGCCTGATCAATCACCTGATTGATGATGTAATGTGCACGCTCTGCACCCTCTGCACGAATTAATGAATCAACAGCTGACAACCAATCCTGTGTTTCAATTGGGTCAATATCGTTTACTAAGGTATCTGACATAGTCTTTCCTTATTTTACTGAGTGAAAATAAAGTTTGGTCATGACCAAACACGAAAATCAAGCTTGTTAATCAATGTTACAAACATTTAACAAATCTTGTAAATTTTAGAAGATTTTTTGCAAGAAAGATAGTAGATTTTGACTGTTCTTGCGGTTTTCTTCCTGTTATTTCCATACTTGTGATTAAAAGTGCGGTCATTTTTAAAGGATTTTTAGGTTTAAGTTAAAGCATACTTTATATATTGCATTCCTTACCCGCTTTGATCTAAAGTGTTCGTATGCTTTTGAGCTTTTTAGAGGACAAAATATGAACACGACAACTCGCCCAATCTTTTCTCATAAACGAATAGCGCTCGTTGCACATGATAGCTGCAAACAAAATCTGCTCAATTGGGTAAAAAAACACAAAGAAGCACTCGCGCCCCATCAACTTTATGCAACTGGTACAACAGGCCATCTATTAGAAAGAGAAACTGGACTCAAAATAGCCTCGCTATTAAGTGGCCCGATGGGAGGTGATCAACAACTCGGTGGACTAATTGCTGAGAAAAAAATTGATATGATGATTTTCTTTTGGGATCCGATGAATGCCGCGCCACATGATCCCGATGTAAAAGCCTTAATGCGTATTGCAACTGTTTGGAATATTCCCGTTGCGATTAATCAAAGTACCGCTGATTTTCTTTTAACATCAAGCTTATTTGATCAAGAAATCAATATTGATATCCCTGATTATGACGGGTATTTAAAAGCTCGATTGGATTAAAGGTTAAATAAGCTCAACCTAATAAAAAAGGAGATAAATTACTTTATCTCCTTTTGATTGTTTAGCCGTTATTACTTAGCCTGCATTGCTGCGCCCATCATTAGCATAAATAACACGCCTTGAACCTGCTCTTCTGGAATCACTTGACCATTAAGTTTGAGTTCGCCTTTTTCAAGCACTAAGTTAAGCGTCACATTTTTATCATTATTCACCACAATATTTTGTGCTGCCGCTTGCTTAGCTTGCTCTTCAATTTGTGCTTTAATCGACGCTTTATCTGCTTCTGGATCTAATTGTGTCATAAGTTTTTCTGCAGTTGCTTTATCTACATGAATATTCACTGCAAAATCTGTAAACTGTTTATATAAACTCCCCGCCATTAAATCAAATTTCGGATCTTTCGCTAGCGCTACATTTAAATCTAATGACACTTTGCCTTGATCATCTGAAATTGACACAGGATTGAGTTTAATTTGAGGTTGATTATTAAAAATAGCCATACCATGATTTTCAACCCATGAACTTAAAATTTCAGATACCATTTCATTATTCACATTTTTATCATCTCTGACTGACTTGAAGACAGTGAAAACAGCTTCAATCAAAGCATTTACTGCATTCGCTTCAATATGATTTAACTCGCTATTGTTAGTTAATTTCCCTAACTCTTTTCCATCTAACACGAATGAATCTACTGCACTTTCACTTTTTAAGTTCACAAAATCACCATTAAGTGAAATATCAGATGTGGCTTTTAAGCCTTTTTCAATAAGAGAGGTTGTTTTTCCAGCATAATCCGTGCTCGTCATTTCGAAGCTTTCAGTAGTATAAGAACCTTTCCCCGTATAAATATAAGCCCATTTTGTAGGATTGAATGAAGCGTCCAATTTCATGCCTTTCATCTTTGTTTTTACTGATTTAACCGCAGTAGCATCCTGGCTATCTTCCCCATCTACACTATTCGATCCTAAATCAGCAGTCACTTCGTCCAAGGTCATGTCATATTTACCCGCACGATCTTTATCTACATCAAAACCAATATTGATATTTGACCACGCTATTTTATTTTGTGGAGAATTTGGATCTGTCACTTCCCCTGCAGCTAGTTCAACTTTACCTTTTGTTGCTAAGCTATAGCTAGTAGAGGCTTGATATTGAACAGGCTTATCTGATTTAAGTAAATCAAATAAAGGTTGGGTTGTTTCATTTTTACCAATCATACCTTGTGCGGAAAACATCGTTGGTACAAAGTTAAATTTTTCCAACTGATTAAGCGGGAATGGGCCATGATAAAGTTTCGTTGAAAGGGGAATAGTGAATACTTTCCCTTCTTTAGGTAAAGAAATAACCACTTCATCTTCTACTTGAGAGGTAAAGAAACCGCGTTCAAACTGTTTATTTTGATAAACAACTTTAAATGAATCAGATAAGCCTAAAGCTTGAGCTTGTTTATTTGCTAATTCAATTTGGCGTAAATATTCAGTTTGTGCTTTTTCCCCGGTAAACCAAGCCCCACCGACACCTACCGCACCGAGAGCCACAATCACACCTAATGCTACGACTGATTTTTTCATTTCGATTCCTTTGTTAAATTAATAGATGATTAAAATTGTCAGCAATTTACCACAAATCACAATTTTTTTCTTATTTTTTCAAAATAATTTTATATTTCCCCCTTGAACTTTGTTCAGCTGGACTTATTTTGTGAAACAAGAACGGAAATGACCGCACTTTAAAAGGAAGAAAAAATTTAAATCTTACCTCTTGAAATGCGAAAAAGTATCCACATCTTATTCATCGTAACAATTTACAACGAATTTAAAATTTAATTAGGAGTAACAAAATGGGAAAAATTATTGGTATTGACTTAGGTACAACAAACTCTTGTGTGGCAGTAATGGATGGTGATAAACCACGCGTAATTGAAAACGCAGAAGGTGATCGCACTACTCCGTCAATTATTGCTTATACAAATGATAACGAAATTTTAGTAGGTCAACCGGCAAAACGCCAAGCGGTAACCAACCCGAAAAATACTTTATTTGCAATTAAACGTTTAATCGGTCGTCGTTTTGACGATGCTGAAGTAAAACGTGATATCGACATTATGCCATTTGAAATCACCAAAGCAGACAACGGTGATGCATGGGTAAATGTAAAAGGTGAAAAACTTGCGCCTCCACAAATCTCTGCAGAAGTATTGAAAAAAATGAAGAAAACTGCGGAAGATTTCTTAGGTGAGCCAGTGACTGAAGCGGTAATCACTGTTCCTGCATACTTTAACGATGCGCAACGTCAAGCTACAAAAGATGCAGGTCGTATCGCAGGCTTAGAAGTTAAACGTATTATCAACGAACCTACAGCTGCAGCATTAGCTTACGGTTTAGATAAAGGTCAAGGCAACAAAACTATCGCCGTATATGACTTAGGTGGTGGTACATTCGACTTATCTATCATCGAAATTGATGAAGTAGGTGGCGAAAAAACCTTTGAAGTATTGGCAACCAACGGTGATACTCACTTAGGTGGTGAAGACTTCGATAACCGTGTAATCAACTACTTAGTAGATGAGTTCAAAAAAGAACAAGGCGTGGATTTACGTAATGATCCACTTGCAATGCAACGTTTAAAAGAAGCAGGTGAGAAAGCGAAAATTGAACTTTCTTCTGCACAACAAACTGATGTGAACTTACCTTACATCACTGCAGATGCTACAGGTCCTAAACACTTAAACATTAAATTAACTCGTGCTAAATTAGAATCTTTAGTAGAAGATTTAGTGGCTAAATCACTTGAACCTGTAAAAGTTGCATTAAACGATGCTGGCTTAAGCGCATCACAAATTGATGATGTTATCCTAGTGGGCGGTCAAACCCGTATGCCATTAGTACAACAAAAAGTAGAAGAATTCTTCGGTAAAGCACCTCGTAAAGATGTGAACCCGGATGAAGCTGTTGCTATCGGTGCTGCAGTTCAAGGTGGTGTATTGGCCGGTGATGTAACTGATGTATTATTGTTAGACGTAACACCGTTATCTTTAGGTATCGAAACCATGGGTGGTGTGATGACTACCTTAATTGAGAAAAACACGACGATTCCAACTAAGAAATCACAAGTGTTCTCAACAGCAGAAGATAACCAAAGTGCAGTAACCATTCACGTGTTACAAGGTGAACGTAAACAAGCATCAGCGAATAAATCTTTAGGTCAATTCAACCTTGAAGGCATCAACCCTGCTCCACGCGGTATGCCACAAATTGAAGTAACCTTCGATATCGACGCTGACGGTATTATCCACGTTTCTGCGAAAGATAAAGGCACAGGTAAAGAACAACAAATCACCATCAAAGCCTCTTCAGGTTTAAGTGATGAAGAAATTCAACAAATGGTTCGTGATGCAGAAGCAAACGCTGAAGCAGACCGTAAATTTGAAGAATTAGTACAAGCTCGCAACCAAGCGGATCATCTTGTACACGCTACACGTAAACAATTAGAAGAAGCCGGTGATAAAGTTCCAGCTGAAGATCGTGCAGCAATTGAAAGCGCATTAAGCGATTTAGAAACTGCAGCGAAAGGCGAAGATAAAGCAGCAATCGAAGCTAAACTTCAAGCGCTTGCAGAAGTTGCTCAAAAACTTGTTCAAGCAGCTCAACCACAAGCTGATGCACAACAAGCTCAAAGCAACAGCAAACCAAATGATGATGTTGTTGATGCAGAGTTTGAAGAAGTGAAAGATAACAAATAACTTCACTTGAACCAAAATCGAAGGGCGTAGCAATACGCCCTTTTGGTGTATTCATCAACCACAATTTTTCCTGACTTTATTTAAAAAGTAAAGTCAGGAAAAATAAACCAGGAGGGTAAATGGCGTTAAAACTCTACCCAATCGTACAACAACGCTTAAATAACAACATAGCAGATGAGATAATTTCCCCCCTTTGGCAAAACAACCTCGATAAACTACCACAAGGTCACTATTGTTATGGCATTTATTTTAATTATGCTACGAATTACCAAGCAGACTATGATTTTGCGATTGCAAGTGAGGTTGTATTAGAAACCGATATCCCGGTGATTGAAATTAAAGATTTGAGTTTCTATGAAGTTTTTCATTGCAACATGGATGAAATTTATCAAACATGGCAACTGATCTGGGAAAAAGAACAACAAGGTTTACTTAAGCGGGCTTATTCGGTGGATTTTGAAAAATACCACCCTGATGGTTTGGTAGAAATTTATATCGCTGTTGAACCACATTGCTAAGCTCAAAGTGCATAAAATTTTATAAAAAATGACCGCACTTTATCCCCGAAACAAACACAACAAAGGAAAAAAATGAAATTTGAAACGAAATGCCTCCATGCTGGCTATCGCCCTAAAAACGGTGAGCCACGTGTTCAACCTATCGTACAAAGCACGACTTATACCTACGATTCTGCAGAAGAGATTGGCAAGCTATTTGATTTACAAGCTGCAGGTTATTTCTATACTCGCCTAGCAAACCCAACGACAAATGCTGCGGAAGAAAAAATTACGGCACTTGAAGGAGGCGTTGCAACAATGTGTACTGCCTCAGGCCAATCTGCGGTTTTCTACGCTATGCTTAATATTTTAGAAGCCGGCGATCATTTTATTTCCTCTTCTTATGTGTATGGCGGTACTTACAATTTATTTGCCCATACCTTCAAAAAAATGGGCATTGAAGTGAGTTTTGTGGATCAAGACTTACCGCTTGAAGAACTCAAAAAAGTAATTCGTCCAAATACAAAAGCGGTCTTTGCTGAAACTATTGCTAACCCTGCTTTACGAGTATTAGATATTGAAAAATTTGCTGCCTTAGCTAAAGCAGCAGAGGCACCATTATTAATTGATAACACTTTTGCCACCCCTTATTTTTGTCGCCCAATCGAATTTGGCGCAAACGTGGTCATTCACAGCACATCTAAATATTTAGATGGTCATGCTATTGCCTTAGGTGGATCCATTACTGATGGTGGTAACTTTAATTGGAATAACGGCAAATATCCGCAATTAAGCACGCCAGACCAAACTTATCATGGTTTAGTTTATACAGAAACCTTTGGCCCTGCGGCTTATATTGTCAAAGCACGTGTGCAATTAATGCGTGATTTAGGTGCTACTCCTGCCCCACAAAATAGTTTCTTGTTGAATGTAGGCATGGAAACCCTTGCGCTTCGCATGCAACGTCATTATGAAAATGCACAGGCTGTGGCAGAGTTTTTAGAAAAACATCCGCAAATCACTAAAGTGAATTATCCTGGCTTACCTAGCTCACCAGATTACGCCCTCAAACAAAAATACTTACCGAACGGTTTGTGTGGTGTCATTTCCTTTGAGATTAAAGGTAGCAAAGAAACCGCGGCAAAATGGTTAAACGCATTGCAAATGACTTCACGAGAAGTACACGTAGCCGATATTCGTACTTGTGCGTTACATCCAGCAACCTCAACACACCGCCAATTAAATGAAGCTGAATTAGAAAAAGCGGGGATTTCTGCGGGACTTATTCGTCTCTCTTGCGGTATTGAAAATATTCAAGATATTTTAGCAGACTTAGAGCAAGCATTTGCAGCAGCAAAATAAGTCATAAATTAACGAATTTACCCTTGATATTTCTGACTTCGGCACTATTTTTATTCTTAGGTATGTTGTTAACGCAATACTATACAATAACAAAATAAAATTTTTTAAATTTATATTTTTAAACGGAAAACGAAAACATTATGGCAAAGAAAGATTATTACGACGTTCTTGGTGTTGAACGTGGCGCAGATGAAAAAGCAATTAAACGTGCTTACAAAAAACTCGCCATGCAATATCACCCCGATAGAACCAAAGGTGATAAAGCCAAAGAAGAAAAATTTAAAGAAATCCAAGAAGCCTATGAAATCCTAGGTGATAAAGAAAAACGCGCTGCTTACGATCAATATGGTCATGCAGCCTTTGAACAAGGCGGCATGGGAGGCGGTGGCTTCGGTGGCGGATTCAGCGGTGCTGATTTCGGTGATATTTTTGGTGATATGTTCGGTGATATCTTCGGCGGTGGTGGACGTGGTCGTCAGCGTGTAGTACGCGGTGAAGATTTACGTTATGACATCCAAATCACGTTAGAAGAAGCCGTAAAAGGGACAACCAAAGATATCCAAATCAATACGCTTGCTCACTGTGATAGCTGTGATGGCTCTGGTGCAGAAAAAGGATCGAAAGTTGAAACGTGTCCAAGCTGTCATGGTTCTGGTCGTGTTCGTCGTCAACAAGGTTTCTTCGTAACTGAAGCCGTTTGTCCAACTTGTCATGGCTCGGGTAAGAAAATTGAAAAACCATGTAAAAGCTGCCATGGCGAAGGCCGTGTTCACAAGAAGAAAAACCTTTCTGTTAAAATCCCGGCAGGTGTGGATACCGGCAACCAATTACGCTTAAGCGGTGAAGGTGCAGCAGGTGAAAATGGTGCACCAGCAGGCGATTTATATGTGGTGATTCACGTTAAAGAACATCATATCTTTGAACGTGATGGCAATAATCTCTACTGCGAAGTGCCAATCAGTTTCTCAATGGCAGCGTTAGGGGGTGAAATTGAAGTCCCAACCTTAGATGGTAAAGTGAAACTCAAAATCCCTGCGGAAACCCAAACAGGCAAACTATTCCGTATGCGTGGTAAAGGAGTAAGCTCTACACGTACTGGCTACGCAGGCGATCTCATTTGTCGCGTGGTGATTGAAACACCAGTAAACTTAAATAAAGAACAAAAAGAATTATTAGAGAAACTGGAAGAAAGTTTGAAAGGGCAAAAATCTCATAGCCCGAAATCTTCAAGCTTTTTAGACGGTGTGAAGAAATTCTTTGATAACTTAGGTAAGTAATCCTAAACAGAAAGTGCGGTCAATTTTAAAACTGTTTTGAAATTGACCGCACTTTTATTTTATAAGCAATGATTTTACACGACAGAAATGGCTTTTATTTGCACATAAACATCCATGCCTTGAGCAAAATGCAATTCATTAAACGCCCATTTACTGATACTTGCCCAAACTTTATGCCCTTCCACCAACACCGCAATGTCAATGCGATTCTCTTGCGGAACGATTTCTACAATTTGCCCTCGTAAGATATTGCGAACGCTCGTTTGCTCTGGCTTGCTGAGAGTGAGTGACACATCGGAACTATAAATACAGACACGTACTTTTTCATTCGCTTGATGATGCACTTCGTTGATCCAAAGTTGCTGTTCACCCAAAGAAAGAGCGGTCATTCTATAGGTTGGATTATGTAAATATACTGGCAACGCCAACACACTACTCTGCTCCGATTCGCCTTTCCAAGGGGCAAATAACGGACTGTTCCACACATTTTCTAAGGTGTCATAGGCTTTCACTTTACCGTTTTCCATCAGCACAACGCGATCGGCCAAACGTAATAATTCGTCCAAACTGTGCGTCACATATAAAATCGGCACATTAATTTCTTTGGATAGACTTTCCAGATATTGCATAAGCTCACGTTTGCGAGGCACATCTAAAGCTGAAAGCGGTTCATCCATTAACAAAATATCAGGATCTGTTAATAAGGCTCGCCCAATCGCCACACGTTGTTTTTCTCCACCCGATAAAGTCAGAGGATAGCGTTTGAGTAACGGTTCAATACCAAGTAGCTGAACGATATAGTCAAAGTCTTCACGGCTGACATTCTTCATGCCATAACGTAAATTGCCTTTGACGTTGTAATGCGGAAATAAACGGGCATCTTGGAATACATAGCCTATTTTACGCTGATGTACGGGAAGATTCTCACCGTTCTCCACATCCACCAAAGTGCGGTCATTTAAACGAATAAATCCTTGATCGGGATGAGTTAAACCACTCACCAAATTAATCAATGAGGTTTTACCAGAACCTGACAAACCAAAAATAGCCGTCACACCTTGAGTTGGCAATTGCAGATCCGCACGTAAGGTCAGGCGACCTAATTGTTGTTGTACATTAATGTGTAGCATCGCCCTGCCCCAATTTTTTCTGCATCCGTTTGCTCAATGCTTCGGAAAGCAATAAAGAAATTAATGAAAGGATCACCGCAAACAAACAAAGGCGTGCAGTTTGTGCTTCTGCGCCTGGTGTTTGGATAAATGAATACATCGCTAAAGGAATAGTTTGTGTTTCTCCCGCAATATTGGAAACGAAAGTAATAGTCGCACCAAACTCCCCTAAAGAGCGTGCAAAACCTAATACTAAACCTGCCAATACACCAGGTAGAGAAAGGGGCAATGTAATCGTAAAAAAGACTCGCCAAGGCGAAGCGCCAAGCGTTTGTGCAGCTTGCTCTAATTTAAAATCAATGCTTTCCAAGGAAAGACGAATCGCTCGTACAACCAATGGAAATGCCACCACCGCTGAAGCTAATACCGCCCCCTTCCAGCTAAAGCCGAAGGATAAGCCAAACCATTGATATAAATACTTACCGATAAAACCGTTACGCCCCATGGCGACTAATAATAAATAACCGATAACCACCGGCGGTAATACCAAAGGCAAATGAATAATTCCGGTAATCAAAGACTTACCGTAAAACTCCTTACGAGCCAGTAACCAAGCAATAAAAATTGCGAAGGGTAAACTCCAAAGCATAGAACTCAATGCGACACTCATGCTTAAGTGAATCGCATCCCATTCCATCGGGCTTAATTGAAACCAAGAGAGCAAAATATTTCCTTGTGTATATATCGATATGACAAAATTTCTTTAGAGATAATAAAAAGGACAGTTTCCTGTCCTTTCTTTATAAAGTCTGGCTCATTATTTCACAGAGAAACCATATTCAACAAATATTTTTTTCGCTGCGCTCGATTCTAAATAATTAAGGAAATCACGAGTATCCGCGTTGTCATGATCTTTTAAAATCGCAACAGGATATTCAACTGGTTTATAGCTGTCTTTCGGGAATACACCTACTGCTTTCACGTCTTTACTCACTTTCGCATCAGTGCTATACACAATACCGTAAGGAGCTTCAGCGCGTTCAACTAAGGCTAATGCACCACGCACGTCTTTCGCACGCGCTAATTTATCTTTAACTTGATCCCATAAATTTAATTTGGTTAATGATTCTTCAGCATATTGTCCTGCAGGAACATGCGCAGGATCACCCACAGATAAATAGCTATCTTTTAAGCCTTTAATCCATTCACCTTTAGCAATATCCACTGAATTAACAGTACTTTTAGCCGGCGCAATTAATACTAATTCATTGCCTGCTAATACTTTTTCAGTTTCTTTTACAGTGAGATTCTTATCTGATAAATATTTCATCCATTTGTTGCTAGCTGAAATAAATAAGTCAGCAGGTGCACCTTCTTCAACTTGTTTTGCAAGGGTGGAAGAAGAAGCAAAAGAGAAAACCACGGTATTATTTGGCTTTTCAGTTTGATATTGATCCGCAATTTGTTTTAACGCATCAGTCATTGAAGCTGCTGCAAACACAGTCACTTTTGCTGATGCAGCAAAAGATACGCCCATACCCGCAATTAAAAGTGCGGTTGCAAATTTAGTTAATTTCATTATTTATCTCCTATATAAATGAAACTATATATAAAAAAATATACTACGGGTAAATTATAACTTGAATTTTTAAATAAGCATACAGAAAAACTTAAAGATCAAGTAAAATAAACAGAATTGTGTATTAGGAGGAGATGATGAAACAAACTGAAATTTTACTAACGATCAAACTTCATCAAGAATTATTTATTGATCCAAAGCGTGTTCGCCTCTTAAAAGAAATTAAAGAATGTGGCTCAATCAACCAAGCGGCCAAAAATGCTAAAGTGAGCTATAAAAGTGCTTGGGATCACCTTGAAGCGATGAATAAAATCAGTCCAAAACCGCTTTTAGAACGTAATATCGGTGGAAAAAATGGGGGCGGTACATCATTAACTACTTACGCAGAACGTTTGCTGCAGCTTTATGATTTGCTCGAACAAACACAAGAGCATGCCTTTCATATTCTGCAAGATGAGACGATCCCGCTAAACAGCCTACTTTTAGCAACGGCAAAATTCTCCTTACAAAGTAGCGCGCGCAATCAATTTTTCGGTAAGGTGGCAAGCCAACATATTGTAGACTCCCGCTGCATTGTTGCAGTAAATATTCAGGATTTGCCTCATCCATTACATGTTTCGATCACAATGCGCAGTGCTGAGCGTCTCAGACTCATTACTGAAAAAGAAGTGATGGTCATGTTTAAAGCCCCTTGGGTGAAAATTAGTGCCACCCCATTAGAAGAAAAAAATAACCTCTTCCAAGCGACTATTCTTTCAATGGAAAACGAAGAAACCATTGTGCAATTAAAGGACAGCTCAATTGAATTTTGTGCCAGCATTCATAGCAAAGATGGTTGGAAAGTGGGACAAGATGTGTGGTTACACGTGGATCCAGAACAGATTATTTTGGCAACATTGAAATAACCCCAGAAACGAAAAGTGCGGTCAAAATTAACCGCACTTTTTTATTTTCGCTTATAACGCAATCTCATCAATCGAGCGCCCAAAACTTGGCAAAAAGACTTGTAAAAAATAATCCATTTCTTGGCTGTGCCATTGTTCCATTAAATTTTCTAAGCGTTTCTTCGCTGTTTTAAATTCATGGTTACCATGCTCTAATTCAAATTGAGCTTTAATATACGCACAAATCAAATCCGCTTGTTTAACTAAATGCTTTTCTTCTGGGATAAATTGCTCGCTATCTAAATATGGAGCAAAACTCTCTTGCAATTCAGTCGGGAGCAAACTAATTAAATGCAATTCTGCAGCGGCTTCAATATCTTTATAAGCATGGGTGATTTCAGAATTGAAATACTTAATTGGGGTCGGCAAATCACCGGTGAAAATTTCAGAGGTATCATGATACATCGCCATCACCGCAATACGCTCTGGATTGACTTCCCCACCAAAAAATTGATTTTTAATAATGGCTAAAGCCTGTGCCACAAAGGCAACTTGCAGACTATGCTCCGCCAAGTTTTCCTTTTCAATATTGCGCATTAATGACCAACGCTGAATTAATCGAAGACGATCTAAACAGGCAAAAAAGTGACTGGTTTTAACTTCCACAATACATCCTTAATTAGACGGCAACTCTTCAATAATCACGGGAAGATCAATTATTTTACCTAAACGAGAAATTGTGACGATAACTTCTGTATTCGGTTTAGTATCACTGATAATTTGCATCATTTCACGGATAGAGAGATTATCTTGTTTATTTAAACGCAAAATCACATCACCCACTTGGATGCCCGCTTTCGCTGCTGGGCTATTGGCGGTCACGCCTGTAATCACAATACCACCGTTTGAATTAGCGGTGATTTCACTTTGTACCCCAAAATAACCACGAATCACGCGCCCATCGCGAATAATTTTATACAATACGTCATTGGCAATGCTGATTGGAATCGCAAAATTCAGACCTTCTGCAATTTCATTGGCTGTTTTACCAATACTTAACGTGCTGATCCCCACTAATTCGCCCGCAGAGTTAATCAACGCACCACCAGAGTTACCACGGTTAATTGATGCATCTGTTTGAATAAAGTTTTGACGACCTAAAGAATCCCCTACGGCACTACGCCCTACCGCACTGATAATCCCTTGGGAAACACTTTGACCGAGGTTATACGGGTTACCAATAGCAAGAGCAACATCACCAACTCGTACTTGGCGTTCTTTATTTTGTGGAATGGTAGAAAGATTAGTTGCTTTGATTTTTAATACCGCAAGATCCGTCAAATTATCCGAACCGATTAGATTCGCTTCATAAATATTGCCGTTTTGCAGTGCCACCACAATTTGATCAGCATTTTGGATAACGTGTTTATTGGTGAGAATATAACCGTCTTCGGTCATAATCACGCCAGAACCTAAGTTATTTACCTGTAATTGATCGCTATCATTTATGCTGGCAGAAGAAAAAGAACGGTTATACACGTTCACGACAGCAGGAGAAGCAATTCTCACGGCACTATTGAACGAAACGATATCATCAGCAGAGAAAAGGCTGCTGTTATTGAGCTTAGGAACGGCAAATAAAATAACACCTGCCGCAGCAAGCCCCCAAAGGGCGGAATGGAAAAGTTTTTTAAACATTTTTTATTCTTTTATTAATAAGTTAGGTAAATAACTGAGCTTTAAATCATCCCCAATTCTTTCACATTCTTGCAATTGCCACAATGGGGCATCCGCAAGTTTTTCTAAATGTGGGAGTTGGCATAATCCTCGAGCGTTATCTCCCAAGAGTTTCGGGGCGACATAAATGATTAATTCATCTACAGCATGTTGTTCAATCAAGCTACCCGCTAAATTGGCGCCCGCTTCAACCCAAACGGAATTCACTTGTCTCTTGCCTAATTCTGTCATCAATAGATCAAAATTATAGTTTTCTGGCAGTAACATTTGCTCACAGAAATCAGGGAATACAGACATATCTCGTGGAATTGAACCCACAAGCCAAACTGGCGAATGGGTATGGAATAATTGATGGCTTGGTTGAACTCGATTTTTAGAATCTAAGATTATGCGAATAGGCTGACGTACAGTATCTTCAGCATATTCCGCTTTTAGAGCATCGGGAAATTGATTCCAACGCACGTTCAAGCTTGGATCATCGGCTAACACGGTAGCACTTGTTGATA
>OGKR01001254.1_pt1 | contig 19691 bp, 19 predicted proteins | sample 1572431 | NCBI WGS metagenome assembly OGKR01 (sample SAMEA2582079, study PRJEB24529) | metagenome | biome: Human gut stool | place: China | collected 2011 | reverse complement strand
GGGCAAAGCCCTTGGGGCTCTTCTTGAACTGCTTCATCATCTTCTGCATCATCTCGTACTGCTTGAGCAGCTTGTTCACGTCCTCCACGCGGGTACCGCTGCCTGCGGCAATGCGGCGCTTGCGCTTGGGGTTGATGATGGAGGGCTTTTCCCGCTCCTCTTTGGTCATGGAATAGATCATGGCCTCGATGCGGTCAAAGGCTTTTTCGTCGATCTGGCTGGCGTCGATACCGGATGCGCCGGGCAGCATACTGAGCATCGCGCCAGCGCCGCCCATCTTGCGGATCTGGGCGAACTGCTCCAGCATATCGTTCATATCGAACTTGTTTTCCATCAACCGCTTGGCGGTCTCCTCGGCGGCCTTTTCGTCGGCGGCATCCTGTGCGCGCTCGATCAGGCTGAGCACATCGCCCATGCCAAGGATGCGGCTTGCCATGCGGTCCGGGTGGAACACATCCAGATCATCCAGCTTTTCGCCGGTGCCCTGAAACTTGATGGGCTTGCCGGTAACGGCCAGCACGGAAAGCGCTGCACCGCCGCGGGTATCGCCGTCGGTCTTGGTGAGGATGATGCCATCCACGCCCACCGTCTCGTTGAAGGTCTTAGCCACATTGACGGCGTCCTGACCGGCCATGGCGTCCACCACCAGCAACGTCTCGTCCACGGGAACGGCGGCCTTGATGTCCACCAGCTCCTGCATCAGCACTTCGTCGATCTGCAAGCGGCCTGCGGTATCCAGAATCACGATGTCGTTGCCGTAGTCCTTGGCGTGTGCCAGCGCCTTGCGGGCGATCTCCGGCGGCTTTGCGCCGGGCAGGGTGAACACCGGTGCACCGGCCTGCTTGCCCACCACCTGCAGCTGGTCAATAGCCGCAGGGCGGTAGATATCGCAGGCCACCAGCATGGGGCGGCGGCCCTGCTTGATATAGAACTTGGCAAGTTTTGCCGCGTGGGTGGTTTTACCATTGCCCTGCAGACCGCAGAGCATGATGACCGTCTGGCCCTTGTTCTTAATGTTCAGGCGGGCGGCTTCGCTGCCGCCCATGAGGGCCACCAGCTCCTCATTGACGATCTTGACCACCTGCTGGGCGGGGGTCAGGCTTTCCATGACCTCCTGCCCCATGGCGCGCTCGGACACCTTTGCGCAGAAGTCCTTGGCAACCTTGTAGTTGACATCGGCTTCCAGCAAAGCCATCCGCACCTCGCGCATGGCGGCTTTGATATCTGCCTCGGTCAGCTTACCGTGACCGCGCAGCTTTTTGAATACACCGGCAAGGCGGTCGGTCAGGGATTCAAATGCCATTGTGCGGTGCTCCTTTCAAAATTCGATCAGCTTTCGTTTGCTTCATCCATCGAGCGGATGATCTCCAGCATTTTTGTCAGCGTTTCCACATATTCCGTGGTGGTGATATTAGCGCGGGGGCCGGTGCACTCGAAACGGGTGTCGATGACCAGCTGTTCCAGCTGCTCCAGCTTCTGCTGCACCCGCCGGTAGCGGGCTGCAAAGCCTACCTTTTCTTCCAGTTCCTTCAGGGTGGTCTCGCCGTGCTTGATGGCGTCCCGTGCGCCCTGCCGGGTGATGCCGAAGTTTTCGCCGATCTCGCTCAGCGAAAGATCATCGTTATAATACTGGCGCAGCATCTCGCGCTGCTTCTGGGTAAGCACCTCGCCATAAAAATCCAGCAGATACCCCATTTCCAGATCTTTTGCCATTGCTGTTGACCCCCGGTGCTCTGCTGTCTGTGCTTGCTGTGTTGTAAAGTTTTTTTGCTTTACGGATGGAGTATACCAGAACCCCTGCCCCTTGTCAAGGGGATTTTGGAGTTTTTTCTGAAATATCTGCCCAAAATTCGCTGTTTTTGCCAAAAGGCATCTTGACGCAGCCGGGGGCTTTGCGTTAGGATAATAGTGTTGTATCCCAATAAACCCTCTCAGCCTCACTGCGTTCGGCAGCTCTCCCGAAGGGCGAGCTTTTTTGCTGCAAAAGGACAGGCGCTGCTCTTTTGCCAAAGTTTCCCGAACACGGTCTGACCGGACGCATCCTCTTGAAAGGAGTTCTTCTGTGCCGATCTACTCTAATTTTTACCAGACCCTTACCACCGCCTGCCCCATTGTGGAGCTGCGGGGCTACGCCGCCGCCTGTGGGCTGAAGGGGCATCTGTACGCGTATCTGGATTTTAACGGCCCCACCGGCACCGCCCGGGACGGCCTTGCCGAGGGGATGCTGGCGCTTGCCATTGAAAAAAAGCAGCTTGCCCCGGGGCAGCCCATCATTGAAGCAGCCTCCGGCCCCTTTGCCACCGCCCTTACGCTGGCCAGCCTGACCGCCGGGCACCCCATCGTGCTGGTGATGCCGGAGGATGCCCCTGCCCTGCGGCAGGAGTACCTGCTGCGGCTGGGTGCACAGATCCGGCACAGCCCTGCCCGCAGCGGTCTGGCCGGAGCACGGGCACTGGCGGCGCAGACCGCCGCCGCGAACGGCTGGTACTATATGAACTGGCTTGCCAACGATGACAACCCGGAGTATCACCGCCGGGTCACCGGCCCCGCCATCGTGCAAAGCATTGCCCGGCAGAACAAAAGCCTTGTGGACGCTATTACCATCGGGGTGGGCAGCGCCGGTACTGTGACCGGCGTGGGCGAGACCGTCAAGGCATGGACGAACGATGTGCGCATCGTGGCGGTGGAGCCGTATGAAAATCAGGTGCTGGGCGGCGGGCTTACCGGCCCCCACGGCATCCCGGATATCGGCTACGGCATCATACCGGAAAACTACAACAGCTATGTGGTGGATAACGTTTCTGCTGTGGCCAGCCGGGACGCCCAGCGGGCTGCCCAGCAGGTGCTGCGCACCGATGCCATCCCCGCTTCGGTCAGCGCCGGTGCTGCCCTGCACGCCGCCGCCCAGCTGCTGGCCAACTGCAACAGCCGCGCGGCACTGGCCATTTTCAGCGGACGTGCCAGCATCGTGTAAGCGGCTGCTTCTATCAATAGGAAAGAGGACGTTTTTCATGACCAAGGACATGACCAGCGGTGCTATTACGCCGCTGCTGATCAAATTTACCATTCCGCTGGTGCTGGGCAACCTGTTCCAGCTTACCTACAACGCCGCCGACAGTATCATCGTGGGCAAGTTTGTGGGCGAGGACGCACTGGCTGCCGTGGGTACCTCGAACCCCCTGATGACCCTTGCCATCCTGTTCATCAACGGGATGTGTCTGGGCGCGGGCATTCTGGTCAGCACCGCCTTTGGCGCAGGGGACACCGAGCTGGTGGAGCGGCAGGTATCCACTACCGCCATTGCGGGCACGGTGTTCTCCCTGACCTTCTCTGCCCTGTGCGTGCTGCTGGCAGACCCGCTGCTGCGGCTGCTGCAGGTGCCTGCGGCTATTCTGCCCATTGCGGTGAACTACCTGCGTATCGTGTTTGCGGGGCTGATCTTCACCTTCTTCTATAATTTTCTGGCTGCCACCATGCGTGCGCTGGGCGACAGCAAGAGCGCACTGTATTTTTTGATGATCAGCGCGGTGCTGAACATTGGCGGCGACCTATTTTTTGTGGAGGCACTGGGCTGGGGCAGCGAGGGCTGCGCTCTTTCCACCGTGCTCAGCGAGGCTGCCTGCTGCCTGCTGTGCGTGGTGTACATCCGCTATAAGGTACCAGTCTTGCAGCTGGGCAGGCGGTGGCTGGTGTATGACGGCAAGCTGCTGCGCAAGACCGTGAGCTACGGCTGGGCCAGCGCGATGCAGCAGGCCACAGTGCAGCTGGGCAAAATTACGGTGCAGGCCATCGTGAACACCATGGGCGTCAACGCCATGGCGGCTTTTACCGCTGCCTCCCGCATCGATGACTTCGCCTACACCCCGCAGCAGAACATCGGCCACGCCATGACCACCCTGATGGCGCAGAACCGGGGCGCGTGCAAGACCGACCGGGTACGGCAGGGCTACCACTGCGGGATGCGCATCGAATTCGTCTATGCGCTGCTGCTTACCGGTGTCTGCCTGCTGTTTGCCGAGCCCATCATCCGGCTGTTTGCCGCCGACCCTGCTGTGGTGGACCTTGGCGTGCGGTTTTTGCGCACCATCTCGCTGTTTTATCTGATGCCCGCCGCCACCAACGGCATTCAGGGCTTTTTCCGGGGCATGGGCGATTTGAAGGTCACCCTGAACAGCAGTATGCTGAACATGGGCGGTCGTGTGGCTGCCGCTGCCCTGTTTGTGCTGGTGCTGAAGATGGACATCGAAGCCTTGCCCTTTAGCTACGCGGTGGGCTGGCTGCTGATGCTGCTGTACGAGCTGCCCCTGCTGGTGCGTTTTCTGCGCAGCAGCGAAGTATAACGCCGGACGATTTTAATGGCCTCCGCTTTGCTCTGGCCATAAATCAAGGAATTATCGTTTTATTCAGGAACTCGGAGCGCCTGCGGGCACTCCGAGTTCTTCTTTTCACGGGAAGGGGTCGTGGAGGGAAACGGCAGACGCAAAAAGCCGCCGTCTCCGGGCGGGAGGCGGCGGCGAAAAGCTTTATGTTGTTTTTACTTGGTGCCGTAGATACGGTCGCCTGCATCGCCCAGACCGGGCACGATGTAGCCATTCTCGTTCAGGCGGTCGTCCTGTGCGCCCAGATAGATGTCCACATCGGGGTGTGCCTCGTGCAGAGCCTTGATGCCCTCCGGTGCGCCCAGCAGACCGATGAACTTGATGCGCTTTGCGCCGTGCTTCTTGATCTGGGTGATGGCGTCGATGGCGCTGCCGCCGGTAGCCAGCATGGGATCCAGCACCAGAACGTCACGCTCGGCGATATCCTGCGGCAGCTTGCAGAAGTACTCCACAGGCTGCAGGGTCTTTTCGTCGCGGTACAGGCCGATAAAGCCCACCTTGGCAGCGGGCAGCAGGGTCAGCATACCGTCCAGCATACCCATGCCGGCGCGCAGGATGGGCACCAGAGCCAGCTTGCGGCCTGCCAGCACCTTGGTCTTTGCCATGGTAATGGGGGTCTCGATCTCCACCTCTTCCAGCGGCAGATCGCGGGTAGCCTCGTAGCACAGCAGCGTTGCGATCTCGCCAACGAGGTCACGGAACTCCTTGGTGCCGGTCTGTTTGTTGCGCAGCAGGCTGATCTTGTGCTGCAGCAGCGGATGTTCAACGATCATCGGGGTCATAAAAACACGCTCCTTAATTTATATAGAACATTCTATCGGGTACTGATCTGTGGCCTTGTCCGCCCGATGGGCGCACAAATAGCTTTTTTTCACAGAGAAGCTTGCAGCGCAAGCTTCTCTATGAAATTACAAAAATTTCAATCAGCGGTTTTCCAGTGCGGTCAGCTTGTCGATGCGGCGCTGATGGCGGCCGCCCTCAAACTCGGTGTTCAGGAAGATGTCCACCAGCTGGCAGGCAAGGCCTGCGCCCACTACGCGGCCGCCCATGCACAGGGCGTTGGCGTCGTTGTGGCGGCGGGTATACTCGCAGCTGAAGCTGTCGGAGCAGCAGCAGGCGCGGATGCCCTTGATCTTGTTGGCTGCCATGCTGATGCCCACACCGGTGCCGCAGAACAGCAGTGCCTTCTCGCACTGGCCGCTTACCACTGCGTCACAAGCGGGCACAGCCATATCGGGGTAGTCCACGCTGTCGGTGCTGTGGGTGCCAAAGTCGATATACTCCAGACCAAGCTCCTCCAGATGTGCCTTGACAGCCTCTTTCAGTTCAAATCCGCCGTGGTCGGCGGCAAGTGCGATGGGTTTTGCCATGGAAAAACGTCCTTTCCCTGTGAGTGGTCACAGTTCCTCTTTTATTGTTTGTTTGCTGCGGCTTCGGCAGCCAGACGCTCCGCCCGCTCCCGCTCCGCCTGACTGAGACGGTGGTAGTCCGGCAGCAGCGCCTCCGGCAGCACAGCCTGCCCGGCTGCGGCCATCTGCTTTGCCACAAGTGCTACGGCAGCGGCACGGCCGCCCCGCAGCGCCGGGGGTGTTTGCAGCACGCCCGGCACATTGCTGTATTTATTATAGCACAGACCCGCGCCATCACCAACAAAAAACAGGGGCTTTTTGCAATTTTCTACAAAATCCGCCAGATCTGTCACCGCCCGGGCGTCATCGTCCAGCAGGCGGGTGTGGGTGGCAAGGTCAAAAGCTGCACTGTACACCTGTGCGCGGCGGGCGTCCAGCGCACAGAGCACCGTACCCTCGCCGGTGTGGGCAGCGGCCAGCGCTTCCAGGGTAGACACCGGGGCACACAGCGTCTCGCGCGGGAAGGCCAACCCCTTGACGGCAGCCAACCCGATGCGCAGGCCGGTAAAGCTGCCCGGGCCTGCGTTGACGGCGTACAGGTCGATGTCCGCGCAGGTCAGCCCGCACATCTTTAAGCAGCTGTCGATCATGGGCATCAGCGTTTCGCTGTGGGTCATGCCGCCGTCCAGATATACCTCGTACAGCAGGCGATCATCCTGCAGCAGAGCCACACCGGCGGTCTTGCCCGCCGTATCCACGGCCAGAATATTCATACCGTCACCCCCTCAATGGTGATCTTGCGGGTGGTATCGTCCAGACGTTCGATGTTCACCCGGATGGGGTTTTCCAGCGCCAGCAGGTCGGCAAAGTTTTCGCTCCACTCTGCCGCCACCACAGCGCCCTGATCCAGATAATCGTAGAAGCCCGCCGCACACAGGTCGTTCTCGGTGGAAATGCGGTACAGGTCAAAGTGCGCCAGCGGGCGCGGGCCCCGGTAGTAGTTCACGATAGCAAAGGTGGGGCTGGACACCGGGTCGGTGCAGCCCAGACCCTCGGCAAGACCCTCGGTAAAGGCGGTCTTGCCCGCGCCCAGACCGCCGGTAAAGGCGATCAGTGCCCCGGGAGCCAGCACAGCGGCCATCCGCTTGCCCAGCGCCACCGTTTCGGCGCGGGAATGGGTGATATATTCTGACATGAAGGTTACCTCATCGTTTCAAAAAAGGGATGGCAGACACTCTGCCATCCCTAAGTATAATATAAAACACACAAAAGTGCAATGGTCAGGCGGCGGCAGGGGTCTGCTGCTCTGCAGCGCCGTTCGTCAACGTGCCGGGCGCGGTGAGCCGGGCAGCGGCATCGCCCTGAATGATGGGATAGGACGCCGCCGAGTGGGGATGCCGTCCGGTGTTCTGGTTGAGATACCACACGATGTCGTTTTCGCCATAGACCTCAAGGCCGTAATCAATGGCCTGCTGCAACGTCTCGCCCTCGATCATGCGGTTCACGGTCGCCCACAGCATACTGCGGGAGTACACACTGTATACGTTATTCACAAAGCCTGCCACGGCCTTTGCCCCGCCGGAGAGCAGCCCGTCCGAAAGAGCGGTGTCCACATGGCCGCTGCGTCCGTAGAACTCGCAGGTCTCCGAAAGTACGATGGTGCCGTTCAGCTTACCGCCCCGGTAGACATTGCCGAAAAAGTCCCCGGTGACGGCGTAGCAGCCGTTCACCTTGATGACCCGGTGGCTAAGCAGCTCCAAGCCGTAGCGCAGGTCGTTCCAGAAATCAGATTTTTCCAGCAGCAGGATGATGGGCGCGGTGGCCTGTTTTTTCCACAGCCAGCCGTACTCATAGGTATAGTACGCGCCGTGGGCGCTGAGGATGGCAAGGTCGTAGTCTGCCATCCGCTTCAGGTCGGAGACAGTCACCATCATGTCCAGATGGGTGTCCAGCCCGTAGCCGTTCCAGTAGTCCTTCATATAAGAATAGTAGGGGTAGCGGTTACTGTTGACTCCATTATCAAAGGCATAGTAGATGACCGCATTGCCCACCGTGCCGTTCTCGGCAGCGAGCAGGGCGGGCGCATCCTCCATCTCCGGCCCGGGCAGGGCGGCGTCCGCCTCGCTCTCGGTATCGGTGAGCAGAATACCGCCCAGTGCGCCGCAGCTGTAAGTAAAGCTTACCATGCCGTTTTTCGCATCCACATAGATGCTGTCCTTTTTTATAAGCCCCTGTGCCGCCAGCGCGTCCAGCTGTGCCAGCGCAGCGGCCTGACGCTCTTCCTCCGACATTCCGGCGTAGGCGGCACTGTCGGTCAGGGCGGTGACGGCGGCATCCGTCTGCTGCATCTCCTTTACCTCGGAAGCGGTCAGGGTCTGGGGGGTGCCGGTGGTTTCCTCCGGCGCGGCAGCCACTGCCGGGCACACTGCCGTAAAGGCCAGCGCAATGGCACACACCGCGCTGAGCAGACGGCGATAAACTGTATGTTCCATTTCTTCTTTTCCGTTCCTCTCCCCCGGCACACCGCCGGGGCTGTTGTGCGCAAGGCTGCGCCCACAGGTTCATTGTAGGCTGCTGCCGGAGCTTTGTCAAGCATCCCGGCAATGTTTTACCATTCCGTCACACCCGGCGCATTGCATTGGCGCAAAGGTTTGTGTATAATAGCAGTATGCTGGGTTTTTATCGCCTGTACGCAGGCACGTCCCGGCAGACTGTTCTGACGAAAGGCGGTGCTTTCTTTGGATAGCATTCGACAATATTTTAAGCGCACCGATAAGATGTATCTGCTGCTGTGCATTTTCAGCAGCGTGATGGCGGTGCTGGCGCTGTCCTCCTGGGCAGCCAAGCAGGGCAATGGCTTTGCCACCGATGAGGTGACCGGTGCCATCATCGGCATTGGCGACTACCGCCGCGCACTGGTGCAGGCGGGCGCTGCCGCCATTGGCATCGTGATTGCGCTGCTGCTCTCCTGCGTGGACTACCGCAGCCTTGTAAAGGTGTGGCCGGTGCACGTTGTGCTGACGTGGGGTCTGGTGCTGCCCACGCTGGTCATCCGCAACGTGTCCGTCGGCCCGCTGACCATCGGCTACAACGCCGGTGATACCGACAACTACTCCTGGTATAAACTGGGCGGCTTTACCTTTCAGCCCACAGAGCTGGCAAAGATCAGCTTTATCCTGACCTTTGCCATGCACCTGAACAACGTGCGCAGCCGCATCAATGAGCCAAAAGAGCTGGCAAAGCTGCTGCTGCACCTGCTGGTGCCCATTGCTATCATCCATGTGCAGGGCGACGACGGCACCGCCATCATCTACGGCATCATCGGCTGCTGCATGATGTTTGCGGCGGGGCTGAGCTGGAAGTATATCTTTGCAGCCTTTGCGGCGGCGGGCACCGCCGTGGCGGTGGCCTTTGCCTTTTTCAGCGATAAGATTGGCAAGGGATACCAGTGGTACCGCATTCTGGCGGTGCTGGACCCGGAAAACACCACCGGCTGGGCCCCCAGCGAGACAGTATGGAAGAACATCATCTACCAGCAGCAGCGCGGCGAGATCGCGCTGGGCTCCGGCGGCATCTTTGGCAACGGTCTATTCACCGGCCGGTATTACAGCGTGCCCAACGCCCACAATGACTTCATCCTCAGCTGGATCGGCAACGTGGTGGGCTTTGTGGGCTGCTGCGTAGTGCTGGGCGTTCTGCTGGCGCTGGTGATCAAGACCTTTGCCACCGGTGCCCGCAGCGAGGATCTGCTGGGCAGCTACATCTGCGCCGGTATCGGCGGTGCTCTGATGGCGCAGATCGCCGTGAACGTGGGCATGAACCTGCGGGTGCTGCCGGTCATCGGCGTCACCCTGCCCTTCTACTCCGCCGGTGGCAGCTCGGTGCTTATGCTGTATATCTGTGTCGGTTTAGTACTATCCGTATATTCTCACAACACTAAAAGCCTGTTCAGTTAAAGAATGTTCTATAAGCAAGGACGTGCAGCCCGCGGGCTGCACGTCCTTGCTTTTTAGGTAATTTTAAAGCAGCTTTTCCAGTTCCACCACCGGCCAGCCAAGAGCGCGGATGGCGCTTTCGTCGTGGGTAGCCAGCAGCACTGGCTTGCCCGCGCAGTGCTGCCGCAGCAGCGCCGCCGCCCGCTGCAAGGTGTCCGGGTCCATGCCGGTAAAGGGCTCGTCCAACAGCAGGGTATCGCTGGTTGCCCACAGCGCCCGCAGCAGCGCCACCCGCCGCTTTTGCCCGCCGGAAAGCCTGCGGGCAGGCAGCTGCAAGGCGGCAGTATTTATTCCAAACTGTTGAAAATCGCTTGTGATTTGCTCTTTGTACTGGCTTTCCGCCCCCGGAAGCACCAAGGTGACGTTCTGCACCGCGTTCAGCTGGGGGCAAAGGCGGTCCTCCTGAAAGACCGCCGCCACCCGGCCTACGCCCTCCACGCTGCCGGTGGTGGGACGTTCCAGCCCCATCAGGATGCGCAGTAGGGTGGTCTTGCCCCAGCCGCTGGGCGCCCACAGCACCGCGGGAGCGTCCACCTCCATGCACAGGCCGGTGAAGAGCGGTACCGCGCCGAACTGCTTTGTCAGGTGTTGGATCTTCAGCATTTTGCCCCCTCCTCTCCCAGCACTGCGCCCACGGCCTTATCCAGTGCAAACAGGAACAGCTTTTCAAAGCCTGCGCTCAGCAGAATGATGACAAAGGTCCACGCAAACAGTTCCCCGGTGGAAAGGGTGATCTTGGCACGGTACAGCGCATCGCCGATGCTGCCGTTGGGCAAGCCGATGACCTCGGCCGCCACGCCGCTTTTCCAGCAGATGCCCAGCGCCACGCTGCACCCCTGCCGGAAGGCCGGCAACACCGCAGGCAGCCAGATCGCCCGCAGGCGGCGGCCTGCAGGCAGACGGAACACCTCTGCCATTTCCAGCAGCTGCACGTCTGCCCCGGCAATACCGGTGCGCACCGCACCGTACAGCACCGGCAGCACCATCAGTAAGCTGATAAGCACCGAAAGGGCGCTGCCCCGCACCCAGACCAGTGCCAGAATGATAAAGCTTGCCACCGGCGTGGCTTTGACCAGCTGCATCACCGGAGCCAGCAGCGCATCGGCGGCGCTCCACCAGGCGGCGCACACCGCCAGCACCACGCTGACCACTGCGCCCAGCAAAAAGCCCAGCAAAATGCGCCCGGAGCTGAAGCACACCCGCTGCCAGAAATCTGCCCTTGGCAGCAGCTGTACCAAGGTGCGCAGTGCCTGCACCGGCGATACCAAAAACACCTCCTGCCCGATGGCCATAGCTGCGGCCTGCCAAACCGCCAGCCAGAACGCCACCGCCAGCAGACGGCGAAAAAATTGCTTGTTCTGCTTCATAAACTGCCCTCTTCCCCTGCCTATTATAAGGTATAGTATACCATACCGCCCCGCAAAGGGGAATGACCTGTGCACCATCTGCGGCGGGTCGGCTCACGCTGTATATACTTTTATTCAATCATCGTATGCTTGACATGAATTTGTATCCAGTGTAAACTGGAAACAATATGCGGTGCAACTTTGGCACCGGCGTAGGAAAGAGGGGACAGTTTTGACGCAAGCGCTCAAGGGCCGCAAGCTGTTGCTTGTCGGTTTTACGTTGTTTTCCATGTTTTTCGGGGCGGGCAACCTGATCTTCCCGCCCGATCTGGGCGCAAAGGCAGGGGCAAACCTCTGGCCCGCCTTTCTGGGGCTTGCTATCAGCGCCGTAGGTCTGCCAGTCGCGGGAGTTATCGCGGTGGCGCGGGCAGACGGTCTGGATAAACTGGCCGGGCGGGTGCATCCGGTGTTCGCGCAGGTGTTCATGATTTTGATCTACCTGTCCATCGGGCCGTGTCTGGCTATTCCGCGCACCGCAAGCACCTCCTTTGCCATGCTCACCCCGCTGCTGGGCAGCAGTGCCGGGCTTCAACTGGGGTACTCCGTGCTGTTCTTCGGGGCAGCCTTTCTGGTAGCGCTGCGCCCGGACAGGCTCACCCGCTGGCTGGGCAGGCTGCTCTGCCCCTGCCTGCTGGTTCTGATTCTGATCCTGTTCGGCGGCTGTCTGCTGCACCCGTTGGCGGCGCAGTACGCTGCGCCCACCGAGACGTATCGTTCCGCAGTCGTGTTACAGGGCGTATTGTACGGCTACCAGACCATGGACGCCCTTGCGGCGCTGAACTTTGGTGCGGTCATCGCCATGAACATCCGGGCGCAAGGCGTTGCCCGGGAGCAGGACGTGCAGCGCAGTGCCATCCGTGCAGGGCTTGTGGCGGGCGGGCTGCTGCTGGCGGTCTATGCCATGCTGGGACACGCCGGAGCACTGACCGGTGCCGCCGCGCCCGGCCTTGCCACCGGTGCCGAGGTGCTGACCGTGCTGGCCGAGCGGCTGTTCGGAAAAGCTGGACTGGTGCTCCTTGCTGCCATCTTTATGCTGGCCTGTTTCAACACCTGTGTGGGGCTGATCGCCTGTGTGGGAGAGTATTTCCACACCCTGCTTTCCCGCATCCCCTACCCTGCTCTTGCCGCCTTTTTTGCCGCTGCCAGTATGCTGATCGCAAATCTGGGGCTGGCAGATATCCTACGGTTATCCGTCCCGGTGCTCAACGCCCTGTACCCGGTAGCCATTGTGCTGATTACGCTTTCCTTCGTGCCCGGGTTGGAACAGCGCCGCCGGGTCTATCCGCTGTGCATCGGCTGCACTGCCGTGCAGAGCATTGCCGCTGCGCTGCCGCTTGGCCCGCTTTCTGCTCTTGCCAACGCCCTGCCGCTGGCGGCGTTGGGCTTTGGCTGGGTGCTCCCGGCGGTCATCGGGCTGCTGGCAGGCATCTTTTTAAGCTGCACTGAAGAATAAAGGAGATATTACTATGATCCAGCCTATCATGCACGACCCGCTGTTTCTGGCGCAGAAGTCCGCCCCTGCCACCCCGAAGGACGCCCCTGTTGCGCGGGACTTACTGGAGACCCTGACCGCCCACGCCGATGGCTGTGTAGGCATGGCTGCCAACATGATCGGCGTGCTCAAGCGCATCATTGCAGTGGAAGCTGAGGACGGGTATCTGGTGCTGTTCAACCCGGTCATCCTGAAAAAATCCGGCCAGTACGAAGCCGAGGAGGGCTGTCTTTCGCTGGAAGGCGTGCGAAAAACAAAGCGCTACCAGAGCATCAAGGTGCAGTATCAGACCATGGACGGCAAACCCCGCATCAAGACCTTTACCGGCTGGACGGCGCAGATCATCCAGCACGAGATCGACCATTGCGATGGGATCTTGATTTAAGTTTTTTACCACGCACAAAGCCCCCGAGGGTGTGACCCCCGGGGGCTTTGCTATGCTGTAACAGAGAAATGAAGGTGTTATTGTGAGGTCATTAGCCTTTCACGCCACCCAAAGCAACGCCGCGGACGATGAACTTGGACAGCAGCAGGTAGACGACGATGACCGGCAGAATGGCGATGGCCACCATCATGTACACCTTGCCCATATCGAACTTCAGGAAGTCCGCGCTGCGCAGCTGAGCGATCAGGATCGGCAGGGTCTTTTTGTCGGCAGTGTCCAACACCAGAGCCGGGATGAAATAGTTGTTCCAGCTGGCCACGAAGGAGAAGATGGCCTGCACAGCCAGAGCCGGCTTCATGATGGGCAGCACGATCTTATTAAAGGTATAAAACTCGCCTGCGCCGTCAATGCGGGCGGCTTCCACGATCTCCATGGGAAGGGAGGCATCCAGATACTGCTTCATGAAGAAGAACACGGTGGGTGCTGCAATGCTGGGGATGATCAGCGGGATGAAGCTGTTTTTCAGCCCCATCTTGGAGATCAGCTGCAAAAAGCCCAGTGCGGACACCTGTGTAGGCATGGTCATGATGAGCAAAATCAGGGCAAAGGCAGCCTTTTTGAATTTGAAGTTATAGGCGTAGATGCCGTAGGCCGTCAGTGCCGAGAAGTAGACGCTGAGCGCTGCCGAGCAGGCAGACACCAGCAGGCTGTTGCGGATGCCGCTCATCACGGGGATGTTGGCATCCGTAAGCACGTTGCGGAAGTTTGTGATGATGGACTTGCCCGGCATCAGCGAGAAGCCCTTCTGAATCTCGAAGTGGGTGCGGGTGGAGTTGATGATCAGCACATAGAAGAAGAACAGGCACAGAAAGCTGATCAGCACCAGCACCAGATAGCACCACGCACGGCGGGCGGTCAGGATCGCCTTTTCGGACTGGTTTTTAGGCGTATGTGCCATACTTATTTCCCTCCTTTGGCAACAGCCTTCTTGGCTGCTTTCAGTTCCTTGCGCTGAGCCTTGGTCAGGCCGTCATCCTCCTTGGTCAGCGAGAAGTACACGACGACGCACAGCACTGCACACACAAGGAACAGCACCACAGATACTGCACCGGCCATGCCGTAGTTCTTGCTGAACAGGTGGTTGTTCAGGTACATGATCATGGTGGTGGAGGTACGGTCGGGGCCGCCCTTGCCGTTGGTCAGGATCTGCGGCACATCGAACATCTGCAGGCCGCCGATCATGGAGGTGATCATCACATAGACCAGAATGGGGCGGATCAGGGGCAGGGTGATCTTCCAGAACATCTGGTTCGGGGTGCAGCCGTCCAGCTCTGCAGCCTCGTACAGGGTGGGATCCACGCCCATAATGGCTGCCATCAGCATGATGGTGGTGTTGCCGAACCACATCAGGAAGTTCATCAGGCCCACCAGACCACGGTTGCCCCACACAGTATTCAAAAAGCTGATGGGGGTCTTGATCCAGCCCATGCTCAGCAGCACTGCGTTCACCGGGCCGTTATCCGAGAACAGGGCGAAGAACAGCATGGCAAAAGCCGAGGCCATGATCAGGTTGGGCATGTAGATGACCGTCTTGAAGAAGGTCTGTCCTTTCAGCTTCAGCCGCAGGTCGGTGAACCATGCCGCCAGCAGCAGCGAGACGATGATCTGCGGGATAAAACCGATGATCCAGAGGATCAGCGTGTTGCTGAAATACTTGGGCAGATCGGTCGCGAACAGGGTGATGTAGTTTTTCAGACCCACAAAGCTGGGTCCGATGATCTTCAGACCGCTGCGGTAATACTCAAAAAAGCTGTAATAGATGGTGGATGCCAGAGGGATCAGCTGGAATACCGCGAAGATGATAAAGAACGGTGCAATGAAGATATAGCCCCATTTCGCGTAGCTGATCGACCCTTTCTTCTTTGTTTTTTCTCCCATGAGATCTCCCTCCTGCCGGGTCACAGCAAAACCAAAGGGGCGGGCGAGATACGCCGCCCGCCCCTTTGCTTCAATTTTCAGTTCGGAGTAAAACCGCTTATGCGGGCCAGACCACGTCGGTCAGCTCGGGGTACTTCTCCTTGATGGCGGTCTCGAAGTTTGCCTTGGCGGCATCCTCCTCCACGTTGCCGGTGAAGTAATCCTTGAAAGCGTTCTGGAAGCTCTCGTTCAGGCCCTGATCGTACGGGCCGGCGTTGGACATATCGATCTTGGTTGCAGCTTCTGCAAACAGAGCGATGTGGTTCTGGCCGCCGAGGAAGTCGGACTTGTAATCGCTCTTGGCGATCTCGTTCATGGCCTTCTCGTTGTTGGTGTAGTCCTGCGTATCCATGGTGATCTGCTTCATGATGGCTTCATCGCAGGTCAGCTTCAGCATAACGTCCTTGATGGTTTCAAGGTTGTCGCTGCCGGCTGCGCCGCAGATCCAGGTGCCGCCCCAGTAGTAGGGCTGAGGGCCTTCGCACACAGCGTAGTCGCCGTAGATGCCGTTGCCAACTTCTTCCTTGCCGCCCTCAGCGGTAGGAGTTGCCAGAGAGTTGCCCAGCAGGGTGAAGTTGATGCCCCAAGTGGAGTAGAAGAAGCCGAAGACCTTGCCGGTCGGGCCCTGATCAGCCGCCCAAGTCGCGTCCCACAGGGAGGACTTGTGGTTGTAGCCCTTTTCGGTGTACAGCTTGGTCTGGTCAACCCACTTCATCAGGTTCGCGTCAACGACCACGGTTTCGCCGTCGTCAGCAACCCACGGAGCGGACACGTTGTTGGAGAAGGTGCGGTACGCATCGTCATAGCCGGAGAGCATGTAGTAGCCCTTCGCAGCCGCCTGCTCAGCGACAGCGTTGAACTTGTCCCAGTCAGCCAGCGCTTCCTGCACTGCATCGGGATCGTCGGTGCCCAGCACGTCCTTGGCGATGGAGCGGCGATACGCGAACAGGCCGGGGGTCGCCTGCCAGGTGACAGCCTTCAGCTTGCCATCAGCGGAGGTGGCGATTTCCTGCGTGTACTTGTACTGACCGGCCAGATCTTCGTCCGTCAGACCGATGTCCGCCTTCACGTCCAGCGTGTAGGGGGAATCGACGTACTTCAAAGCGTAGTCAGCTTCGATCAGGAAGATGTCGATCTTGTCGTCAGCCGCGGCGGATTCCTGCGCGCGCAGGGCTTCGTCCAGCTTGTTCTGGTAGTTGTTGCCTTCGTTCGGGTTGATCGTCCACTTAACGATGGTGCCATCGTTCAGGGTGGTGGTGGACTTATCCTCAGCAATTTCCTTCACTTCGGGATAGTAGGCGTTGAAGCGGCTCTGGAATTCATCGTTCCAGCACCAGATGTTCAGCACCTTGCCCTCGGCGGTTTCCGCCGATGCCAGCGTGGCCGGAACGACCATCATCAGGCACAGAAGCAGAGCGACGAGCTTTTTCATGGGATTTTCCTCCTCTTTAATGGGCGGGTTGTGCCCGCTATATTTCCAGCGGCTTCCCTGCCGCGGGAATACGATGTGGGGTGATTTTTTCCGCCTCCTCTTGCGGAAAAAATCAGCTGTTGGCGGCGTCTGCCTTCACCGGGCAGATGCCCATGGATTCGCCCTCCAGCAGTTTAACCGGAATTGTTGCGGTTTCGCTGCCAGCGGTGCGCGGGTTCTCGATGCGATCAATCAGGAATTCCGCCGCCTGTGCGCCGATGCGCTTGGTATCCTGCTCGATGGTGGTCAGCCGCGGCTGAAGCATCTGCGTCAGGCGGATGCCGTCGTATCCAGCCAGGGACAAATCCTCCGGCACGCGCAAATTCAGCTGTTTTGCTGCCTGCAGTGCACCCAGGGTCGAGTGGTCGTCCGGCAGCAGGATACACGTCGGCGGGTCAGGGCGGTTCATCAGGTTCAGCACCGCCTGCATACTCGTGGCGGGGTTGTCGTAGAGCGCCTCGACGACGAAGTCCGGGTTCACATTCAGCCCGTGCTCCTGCATCGCGCGGTAGAAGCCGATGATGCGGTTCTCCGTGACGGAGGATTTTTCGCCGTGGACGTACGCGATTTTGCGGTGTCCCTTCTGATAAGCGGCATCCACCAGCAGCTTGAGCTCCGCCAGATCAAAGGTGCGGCTGGCAAGGAAATACCCGCCGCCCCGGCCCCGGCGCAGCTTGATGTCATAGCCCAGCGCACCCAGTGCCTCAATATCGCTGTACACGCTCTTGCGCTCACAGCGGATGCCCTGCGCCTCCAGCAGCTCCACCAGCTGCGGCACGTTCAGCAGGTGGTTTTCATCGGTCTGCTGCTCAAAAATGCGCAATAGCGCCAGCAGCTTGGATTTCTGGCCTTCCTGTTTGGGCATTCGGTACACCTCATTTTTTCGTGTTGTGCCAAACCTCTCAGTCTCGCTTCCAGCTCTCCCCTAGCAAGGGAGCCAGAAAAAAACAGCAGTGCTGTGTGCTGAAAAGGTTACGGCGCTTTCTTATCAAACGCCGCGCGGCGCTGGGTGGACAGGCGGAACATCTCCTCCAGCTTTTCCCGGTCATCGGTCACAAGGGCGTTGCGCATCTCGTTCAGCGCCCCGCTGAACTGGTCGATCTCGGAGATGAGGTTTTCCTTGTTCCAGAGGAACAGCTCCGCCCACATCTTATCGTTGATGCGTGCAATGCGGGTCAGATCCCGGAAGGAATCTCCGGTGTACTCGCACAGCGAGGTATTGTCGTTGGCGCACATCAGGCTGACGGCGATGGCATGGCAGAGCTGGCTGACATAGCCGATCATCCTGTCATGCTCCTGCACGGTCAGGGTGCAGATATGCTTGAAGCCCAGCACCTCGGCCAGCTCCCTGGCCCACTGAATGGCCTCCGGGGTGTTCTTTTCCGTGGGGGTCACAATGAAGTTGGCCGGGGCAAAATTCACCTCGGCGGCGTGCTCCACGCTGGAAGTCTCACGGCCCGCCATGGGGTGGCTGGCAATGAACTCCACGCCCGGCCTGCACATGGCCTGAATGGGCTCCACCAGACCGGTCTTTACGCCCGACACATCAGTAAAGATGCAGCCCTCCTTCAGCAGGTGGCCGTAGGTCCGGAACCACTCGATCAGGGCCGTGGGGTACAAACCGAAGATGATATGATCGGCCTGACGCACCAGATCTTCAAAATCGTGGGTCTTGCCGCTGGCGATATAGCCGTGGTCGAGGGCATACTGCAGATGGCCCTCGCTGCGGTTGATGCCGTCCACATGGAACCCGGCCCTGCTCAGCTCCAGGGCGTACTTGCCGCCCAGCAGGCCCAGGCCCACAATGAGATAACGCTTTGATTTATCCAACATGTTCCACCTCCGCGCCCAAAGGCCTGATGGCTTCCAGAAAATCCGGCCAGCTCTTGGCAATGGCCTCGGCCCCGCTGATGGGCAGGGCCAGCCCGGCGGCCAGCGCCAGCACCGCAAGGCTCATCACCACGCGGTGGTCGTTGTGGCCGGAAAGCGGCTGCTCCGGGGCATGGAGCGCCCCGGCACCTCCATGGATGGTAATGGTGCCGCCCTCGCTCTCCAGCTGCCCGCCGCAGGCCCGCAGCTCGGTCTCCATGGCCTCGATGCGGTCACTCTCCTTGATGCGGAGACGCTCGGCGTTGCGGATGACGGTGGTGCCCTCACACAGCAGGCCCAGCACCATGAGCACAGGGCCAAGGTCCGGGCAGTCGGCCAGGTCGATGTCCACCCCGTGCAGGGGCGCCTTTGCAAAGGTGACGGTGTCCCCCTCACGGGTGAACTGTGCGCCGCACCGGTGCAGGAGATCCAGAATGACCGCGTCGCCCTGCAGGGTGTCCGGGGAAAGGCCGGTGACGGTCACCCCGCCGCACACGGCACCCAGCACCGCCGGGAAGGCCGCCTGACTGTAGTCGCCCTCTACGGCGTAATCGCAGGGGTGATAGTGCTGGCGGCCCGGCAGGGCCAGCGTATTCCCATCCAGCCAGCGGCTGGTCACCCCAAAGGCGGCCTGCACCGCACGGGTCATGTCGATGTAGCTGCGGCTCTCCACCGGCGGGATGAGGTGCAGGGTGCTGTCGCCGTCCAGCAGAGGCAGGGCGAACAGCAGCCCGCTGATGAACTGGCTGGACACGTTGCCCGTCAGCCGGTATTCCCCCGGTGTGAGGGCACCGGCCACGGTCAGACCGGCAGAGGTCTGTTCAAACCGTAGATCCTGCTCCCGATACAACGTTTCGTAAACCGACTGGGGCCGCTCCATGAGCCGCCCGCGGCCGGTAAAGGTCACTTCCTGCCCGGTGAGGCTGGCAATGGGGATGAGGAACCGCAGGGTGCTGCCGCTCTCGCAGCAGTCCACCGGGGCAGTGAGGGGGGCAAACCGGCCCAGCCCTTCCACCACGGCATCTGCGGGGCCGGTGGTCACCCGGGCACACAGCTGGCCTGCGGCGGCCAGCGTGGCGGAGATGTCCTTACTGAATTCCAGATTCGTGATGTGGGAGCTGCCTGTGGCCAGCGCCGCACACAGCACGGCCCGGTGGGCCATGCTCTTGCTGGGTGGGGCAGTGATGGTGCCGCCCACGGGACGCGCGTTCCGAATCGTTACCAGCATAGGCCGTTACATATCCCGGCCAATGGCCCATGCGACCTGACGGCACTTTGCCATGGCCTGTGCAAAGGCATCCGGGGTCAGGCACTGTGCGCCGTCGCTCCATGCGTGGCGGGGATCATAGTGGACTTCCACCTCCAGAC
>OGKR01001253.1_pt1 | contig 19724 bp, 20 predicted proteins | sample 1572431 | NCBI WGS metagenome assembly OGKR01 (sample SAMEA2582079, study PRJEB24529) | metagenome | biome: Human gut stool | place: China | collected 2011 | reverse complement strand
ATTCTGCAGCCCTGTATGCATTTCTGGCAAAAGAATCCGGTGTGGAGGCAAGGATCTGCCTTGGCAGGACCAACGGCTTTAATAAAGCAAGATGGCAGGATCATGCATGGGGTGAAGTAAAAGTCGGAAAGAAATGGTATATCTGTGATCCGAACATGGATAAATTTGCAGCAAACAGCAAAGGCAAATATTTTATGAAGACGGTTTCCTCCATGAAATCAACGTTCAAAAAATCAAAAACGATCAAAGTAAATTTTTAAGAAAAGGAAGAGCAAATGAAGAAAATCAAAACACTGATCGCAGCAGCAGTTCTGGGACTTGGCGTTACCGTAAGCAGCATTTCACCGGCAGCACTTTCCATGCAGACGGCAGAAGCAGCCACGGTAAAACAGGGACTTGTAAAAGTGAAAAACAAGTATTATTACTATAATGCAAAAGGGAAAAAAGTAAAGAACAAATGGGTTACGGTGAAAGTAAAGGGCAAAAAGCAGAAATATTATTTCAATGTCGTTAGAACAACTTACTTCATACAGCCGAGCTGATATACCTAAATATAACATGATATACCTATTTGGAATCAAACTGCATGTTTTGACATCTAAATCTTATAAAGTAAAAACCTTCACTTGTTTTAAGTTCAAGTGAAGGTTTTTCGGATATCATAACATCAGTATGCAAGTCTCATGTCGTTTTCAAGCTCTATCATCTGAAAATCGTCTCTTTGACTCAATGTATTATATGTATCGCTCCAGCCGAACATAATATAGCAGGCATTTTCTTCAATCTCTTCCGGAAGAGAGAATTTATATTTGCCACATTCTCCCATGTAGTCTTCAATATGCATTTCATATGGTGACGGCAATTCTGTCAGAAAATAATAGATATATGTATTCACGCCCCATCCAATATATACCGTCTTATCTTTAAGCGAATCATTGCTCTCTATAATATCAAAGGCGTGCTCCAGAGTTCCGTTAAAGCCTGCGTATTTAAAATACTTTTCTTGTGTAAAATAATATTTAAAAAATGCTACGGCAAAAATTAAATAAATAATGGCTATAATAAAAGTAACTGTTTTTTTATGTTTAGCTTTATCAATTATCAAATTAACTCCACCAACCACATAAAATAATACACTGAAAAATATACCATTCATTTTATTTGTATTAGGTCCATCTCCTCCTAACATGGTGCCTACAATAATCTCTGCCGTAAACCAGAGCAGAATTATATCTGACGGATGAAACTTTCTATCTCTAATATTCTTTATAAACTGATATACTGCGTTGATCAGTCCGGCAACAAAAAAAGGTATTGAAGCATAATACAGCGTACAAAATTTCGGATTGGAATTATATCTCATTTCATCATGAAGAAAAACGGCCTTGAGCACCTTAGGCAGTCTGCTTATTCTCGGTATATCCACTTCCCCGCCTCTGTATCCAGCCAGTTTAACAAATGTAATCTTGCCTATTACGAGTGTTTCCAAATCAAAAATATTGATAACCTGAACTATTATAAGAGGTAATGCAAGCACGGCAAGCGGCACACAAAAAGCTACAGCATTCAAAAAATTAAATCTTTTATATAACATCATCAAAATAAATGTCATTACAATAAACAGAACCATAACCAGATAACTCACTGTGTATGTGTACAGGACAATCCCCGCTGCCAGACCCGATATAATATACATCCATGTTTTGTCTTTTTTGAGTGCATATATCAAAGAACATATAAACACCGATGACGTTCCGAGCATAAGGTTACAGTCAAGTCCTATTCTGCCTGCCATAAAAAAATACGGAAGAATAGTATATAGTACTACCCACATGATTTTCTGTTTTTTTTCAGCTTTCAACACCGTCAAAACACCTATTCCCGAAAACATTACTGCCAATGACATTATCGCTGCAGGAATTCTGAAAACATATAATGACATTCCAAATATTTTAACAAAAAAAGAAGCCATATATGTATAAAGTGCACTCTGACCTCCACCGCCAAAGTTCGTAAACAATACCGGATATGACATTCGGTATCTGTCAACCCCGTAATTAGCTATGCACCATGCATCATAAGCTGACCCGGCTTCATCAGGATGCCATGCCATAGGTATTTTATCCAATGCATAAAAATGTAAAAATATTGCACATATGCAAGCTATGTACAAAATAATATTTTTTTTGATTTTTTCCAATCCTTTATTCATTTGCTTTTCCCCATCGTTAATAATACCGCCTAATCACCCCAGATAATTATCAAGCACATTCTTTGCATTGTCAGTTATATCTCTCTGATATGCAATCTCATGTTCCATGCCTCTCGACTCGTCATTTGCAACAAGCGCTGCATCAAGTACTTTATTGAGGAGTTCATTCACTGAGCCTGCCATCTCATGCTGTTTTGTTGTATTGTCATATATCTGGTTCATTGACTGAACTGTGTTTGATATAAATTCCTGAATCTTCACGATTGGATCTGCTATTTCTTTTGATGATTTCGCTGTCTGAGCTGCAAGATTTCGTACCTCACCTGCAACAACAGAAAATCCTCTTCCCTGATCTCCTGCTCTGGCAGCCTCTATAGAAGCATTGAGTGAAAGGATGTTAGTCTTATTGGCTATTCCGCTTATAACCTGTGTAAAGCCTTCTATCATTTTAGAAAGGTTTTCAAGTTCCTTGATGTTTTTAGACGAACGCTCAACAACTTCATTGAGTCTGTTAATCTGTTCAATAATGTCTCCTATGCTCGTAATACCTTCTCTCACAAGGTTAAGCGATGTATCTGATGAATTAATGACATCGAATGCATGCTTCTCAACCTTTAACTGTGATTCATCAAGATCACATACAACCTTTTTCATTTCGTTTACTAATACATTGTTATCCATTTGTTTATTTCCTCCTAAACTTCACGTACATTTCTGCCATTATAAACCTTTGGATGTAACATTCAAAAGCTCATTGACCGACTTAATGCCTATTAACTTAATGCGTCCATCCGGCTTAATATTTTTAAGACAAACTTCCGGCATTATACATGTTGTAAAGCCAAGTTTAACAGCTTCGTTAACTCTCACCGCCGCATGACTTACAGCTCTTACTTCACCCGTCAGACCGACTTCGCCAAACACTATAGTGTTATGGTCAACAGTAAGATTTTTATAACTTGATAATACAGCATATACTATGGCAAGGTCAAGTGCAGGCTCCGATATTCTTAGTCCACCTGCAATATTCAAATACGCATCACAACCTGACAGCCTCAATCCTATTCTCTTTTCAAGCACAGCCATAAGAAGATTAAATCTGTTAATATCCGCGCCTGCTGCCGTTCTTCTTGGCATTCCGAAGTTCGACTGACATACAAGCGCCTGAATTTCCACAAGCATAGGGCGTGTTCCTTCCATAAGACACGCAACAACTGATCCCGGCGCTCCATCCGGCCTGCCGTCAAGCATATATTCTGACGGATTAGTGACCTCTGTAAGTCCGCTCTCGCGCATCTCAAATACACCAATCTCATTTGTCGAGCCAAACCTGTTCTTTACTGCCCTTAAAATACGATATGCCGCATTTTTATCACCTTCAAAATACAGAACCGTATCAACCATATGTTCAAGTATTCTAGGTCCTGCCACAACACCTTCCTTTGTTACATGTCCGACAATAAAAATCGAAATATTGAGTCCTTTGGCAATATTCATAAGAACAGCCGTCGATTCACGCACCTGGCTGACGCTTCCCGGAGCAGATGCAGTATTCTCACAGAACATAGTCTGTATAGAATCAATTATGACAACGTCCGGCAGTGTCTTTCTTATAACATCGTCAATCACATCAAGATTTGTCTCGCACAGTAACGATAATTTATCGGAAAACTCGCCTATTCTGTCAGCGCGAAGCTTAATCTGTCTGAGCGACTCCTCTCCTGATATGTATAATACATTTTTTGTATTTGCAAGATTGCGGCATACCTGCAACAGTAATGTCGATTTTCCGATTCCCGGATCACCTCCGACAAGCACAAGCGAACCTCTCACTATGCCACCGCCAAGCACTCTGTCAAGTTCTGAGTAGCCTGTAAGAGTCCGCTCCTCCTCATCAAGTGATATTCCTGCAAGAACTGATGGTGTCACATCCGCATGAACCGTCCCTCTCACATTTTGTTTAGCTGTCTGTTTTACAACCGGCTCCTCCACAAATGTATTCCACTGTCTGCATTCAGGACACTGTCCCAGCCATTTTGATGACTCGTAACCACACTCCTTGCAAAAAAAAGCTGTATTTTTCGCTTTTGCCATATCCACCTCATCCTACTCATAAATTAACAGGGTTGTCCCACCAAATTGCGATAGTACAACCCTGCATTTTCTACAATAACTATAAAATATTACATTCTATTAACTTCTACCTTAACCGGTCTGCCTGAAAGTTCTACACTCAGACTCAGCTTTCCACTGATATTAGTCTTCATATTTCCGATAACAACACCATCCACAAGTACTTTATAGTCTGTGTCTGCCTCTAAGCCTAGTGTAATCTGTGCATCTTCATTTCCTTCAACATAGAACTTGATTGAATTATCATCAGATGTCAATCCGTTAACTGCTGTTCCCGGAACTGACTCATATACAAAATTCCCATTCTCCTCAAGCTTAGTAATCTCGTTATAAGTCTTGACCTTATAGATATCTCCATTCACATCAAAATTATCAAGCTTAGCCTTGGTATCCAACTCATAGTTGCCAAAACTGATTGAGCCATCCTTCTCAACCTTAATTAATTCTTCAATTACTGGCATAACCGCTCCTCCTGCATTCGGTACAAACCGAAGTATTTTTATTACAAATCTCAAGTAAATCTGTAATCTTTAGACCCATTATTGAATGGATATGTGTTCTTACATAACCGCTTCCGTAATGAGACACTCGTCAATCATGAAATCATGTCAACTCGTTTTCGTTCATTATATCTCAAAATAACCTAAATTTCCACTACATTTTACTTGGATTTTGAAAATACAAGCTTATCATCCTTAAGACTTACAAGTACTGAATCTCCACTCTTAAAGCTTCCTTCAAGAATCTTTTCCGCAAGTTCATCCTCGACTTTGCTCTGAAGTGCTCTCTTTAAAGGTCTTGCACCATATTTTTCATCATAGCCATTGTCAATTATATAGTTTCTCGCCGCATCATCAAGCTTTATAGTCATATTCATCTGCTCCTTGATGCGCTTATTTATTGAAGCTAAAAGAATATCAACAATGCTTCCTATATTCTCCTTTGTAAGAGTATGGAATACAATAGTATCATCAATTCTGTTTAAAAATTCAGGCTTGAATATATTCTTGACTTCTTCCATCACTCTTTCTTTCATAACTGCATGGTTATGCTCTTTGCTGTTATCCGATGCAAAACCCAGGTTCTTAGGAGAAATAATGTTCTGTGCACCTGCGTTTGATGTCATTATGATTACTGTATTCTTAAAGTCAACCTTTCTTCCGGTAGAATCTGTTATATGTCCATCATCAAGCACCTGAAGAAGTATGTTAAACACATCAGGATGAGCTTTCTCTATCTCATCAAAAAGTATAACGGAATACGGATTTCTTCTCACCTTTTCGCTTAACTGTCCACCCTCCTCATAGCCTACATATCCCGGAGGCGCTCCGATCAGTCTGGATACAGAATACTTCTCCATGTATTCACTCATATCAATTCTGACCATATTCTGTCCATATACTCAGACATATCAACTCTTATAAGTGCTTTTTCCGAGCCGAACATTGCATCCGCAAGCGCCTTTGAAAGCTCAGTCTTACCTACTCCTGTAGGTCCTAAGAACAAGAATGAGCCTATAGGCCTCTTCGGGTCCTTAAGTCCCACTCTTCCGCGCCTGATTGCCTTGGCAACCGCCGTTACAGCCTCATCCTGTCCCACTACACGTTCATGAAGAATCTTCTCAAGATTCATAAGTCTCTCTGATTCTTCCATCGCAAGCTTCTTAACAGGAATCTTCGTCCAGTCCGAAACAACGTCAGCTATTTCATTTTCTCCGACAACCATGCGCTTGTTATGCTTGTCGTTATCCCATTTTTCCTTGAGTTTATCAAGCTTTTCTATCTTCTTTAACTGCTTTTTCTTTATTTCTCCTGCCTTCTCATATGCTTCTTCCTTAATGGCAGCTTCCTTCTGTGCATCCATCGATGCAATTTCACTCTCAAGGTTCTTGATTGCATCCGGCTTTAAATACACACCAAGTCTTGTCTTAGATGCTGCCTCATCTATAAGGTCAATTGCTTTATCCGGCAGGAATCTGTCATTGATATACCTCAATGACATCTTAACCGCTGCCACAAGTGCCGCATCGGAAATCTTTACACCGTGGTGTTTTTCGTATGCCGGTCTTATTCCCTTTAATATCTCAACTGTCTCATCCTCTGAAGGCTCTTCTACATTGACAGGCTGAAAACGTCTCTCAAGAGCTGCATCCTTCTCAATGTACTCACGGTACTCATCGAGTGTGGTGGCACCCACACAATGCAGCTCACCTCTTGCAAGCATTGGCTTAAGAAGCTGTCCTGCATCCATGGCTCCGTCTGTCTTTCCTGCTCCGACAATTGTGTGAAGCTCATCGATAAATAGAATTATCTGTCCGTCAGAGGCTTTTACCTCCTCAAGCACTGCCTTTAGTCTCTCCTCAAACTCTCCTCTGTACTTGGCTCCTGCAATCAGAGAGCCCATATCGAGTGCAAACAGTTTTTTGTCCTTTAAGCCCTCAGGTACATCGCCCTTTACGATACGCTGTGCCAGTCCCTCAACGACTGCCGTTTTACCAACACCAGGCTCACCGATAAGTACCGGGTTATTTTTAGTCTTACGCGAGAGAATACGCACTACATTTCGTATCTCATCATCACGGCCGATAACAGGATCAAGCTTCTGCTGTCTTGCACGCTCCACCATGTCGTATCCGTATTTCTCAAGTGTATCATATGTGGCCTCAGGGTTATCGGATGTGACCTTCTGATTGCCCCTTACCGTAGAAAGCGCTGTGAGGAATCTGTCTCTTGTGAGACCGTACTCCTTAATCAGCTCCTTCATTGCCTTGTTTGGATACTTCAGCAGACACAGGAAAAGATGCTCTACCGAAACATACTCATCTCCCATTGCCTTTGCCTCGTCCTCAGCATGGATAAGAACCTTGTTTAAATCATTGCCCACATAGACCTGTGCACTGCTGCCGCTTACCTTTGTGCGCGCTGCCAGATGGCGCTTTGCATTCTCTGTGAAATGCTCTACGTTTATCTCCATCTTGTCAATCAGCTTCGGTATCAGTCCGTCCTCCTGTGAAAGTAATGCCACAAGCAGGTGCTCCTGTTCTATCTCCTGATTGCCATAATCATATGCAAGCTTCTCGCAGTCATTGACTGCCTCTATTGATTTCTGTGTAAATTTTTGAATGTTCATAGTCTCACTCCCTTCTACTATGTTATCCATAAATATAATTCAATATTCCTTGTGACTATGTTATAACACGCAAATTAGCACTCGTCAAGTGAGAGTGCTAACAATTTTTATTAAATAAATATAAACTTTTGATTTACAAGCAAAAAAGAGTGATTTACATCACTCTCTTTTACTCAATCGGCTGCACAATCCCCGAAACATTTGCCAGATTCTGCATCTTGTCATCAGCGTCAGCCATGATATCTGCGCATTTCTTGAGCTCCCGCTGCATCTCCTCCGTGAATACACGGCTCTTCTTGTAGCGAAGCTGATGCTCTGTGCTGGCCCAGAAATTCATGGCAATGGTACGAAACTGTATCTCTATCGGAACCTTGTCCTTGTGATCCGAAAAATACACATCAACCAGCACTATCATATGAAGACTCCTGTAGCCATTCTCCTTCGGTTTTTTTATGTAGTCCTTTATTGTGACAAGCTCGACATCCGCCTGATTCACAAGCATATTGGCCACCTGATATACATCGGATATGAATGGACAGACCACTCTGACTCCTGCTATATCCTTTATCTCACGCTTCATGGCGTTGATGGTGAGCGGAATACCCTTTCGCTTCATCTTGTCTATTATGCTGTCAAGCGACTTTACACGGCTCTTTATATTCTCAATTGGATTTCTTTCATGATTGTTTTTAAATTCATTATTTAATATCTGCAGCTTTGCGACTATCTGCTGTATGCCAGATTCGTAGTAGAACATGATGTGTTCATACTGCGAGGCAATTGAACTGAATTCGCCCAACATCGGCAGCATCTCTATTTGTGTATCATCCATGTTTATACTCCTTGGTTTTAGGTTTTCTTACTAATTGTATACCTTATACCGTTTATACATATTATGCTTCTGTATTCGATTTTTCCTTTTTAACAAGCCTTTTAACTATCAGCTTTGAAACCCGGTATGTCACTTCCACCAGCACAACTCCTGCCACTACATCATATATCACATGCTGCTTCGTAGTCAATGTGGATATGAATACTGCTATAGCGCAAATACAGAAGGTTGTACGTATCCACTGCGGTACTTTTTTGTTGCCACGGATGCCTATATAGCACAGCCAGCTTACTAGGCAGTGTATAGACGGAAAAAGATTGTCCGCTGCATCCATACTATATAAAAAGCGCATGAGCTGTGCCCATATGTCTGAGCCCACTATTTCCGGGCGGGTGTTGGTTGTAGGATACACGACATAACAGATAAAACAGACTGCCTTTGCCAGCCAGTCTGCCATGAGAAAACGATAACAGTGCCTTTTATCCATCGCTGCATTGTACAGATATCCTATAATCCAAAAAATATAGCAGCCAAAATAAATGACTACTGTAGGGTACACAACCGGTATCATATCATCAAGCGATGTCTCTATATTGTGATGGATAAAACCGCCTGCAATAGCACGCGCGCCCCAGTATACACTGAAATTGAGCACCACTGTAAAAAGCAGCGGAATACGACTGTATTTTGGAAGTATTCTGTTAAAAAGCTGTCCTGTTTGCGATATGCTGTCCCTGGATAACACGTACTTCTTTGTCTCCTTTTATACACTCTTTAATTTCCGGAAGCAGGTCAATATGACCTTTTTTAAACAAAAGCACTATCGTGGAGCCAATCAGCTCAAAGTGCCCCATCTCTGCGCCCTTTCTCATCATAACATTCTCGTGGTCATTGACTATGCCTCCCACAAGCAGCGCACCTATCTCAATCTGTGCCACCTTGCCAAAATTAACTGTATCAAGAATTGTCCACATACGCCTGTTTTGCCTATATACAGGAGCATTTTCCAGTGCAATCGGCTGAACGCTGTGAAGCAGCCCCTTCACGAAATGATTCTTTCCCTGAAAGCCGTCATCTATATAGCAGTAATGATGATAATCATTGGCACAAAGACGCAGTATCACGCAATCTCCTCCAACAAATTCCTTTGCAATTTTTTTGTCGGTGACAAGGTCCGTCACCTTGTACCATGAACCCTTGATGTGAAAGCTGTTGTTGCTTTTTATCCTGTATGCACTCAGGTAGCCGTCACACGGACTGATAAGATGCTCAGCCTGCCTGTCCACCTCAATATCATCACGCTTTCTGGAGAAAAAGTCCTGAAAGCTGTTATATTTCTGACCCTTAAAATCAGACATGTCTATATTATTATTCTTTATATACCGGTTGATAAGCGGCTTAGACAGCGGGGAGCGTGCTACTATTTCTCCGAGCTTAAGTGCACCTGTATGCAGAAGCACCTTAAGTGTCACACGCCCAGGTGCCGTGGTGTAAAGCCAGTCTACAAACGATTTTTTTGCCATTAAATAAGAACCTCCGCAATGAGAATACAAAACTCAACTGCTCCTATACCTACAAGCAGAACCTCTCCAAAAAGAGATGGCTTTTTGAGCTTTACAGGGAGCACGTAGCAAATGCCAATGATTAAAAGGGCAAGTGCCGCGATTGTCTGTGTATGTATAGCTGTGAACTCTCCAATCAGATATACCGCCGGGATAGCAAGCGCACTTGATGTGATTGGAAGCCCCAGATAATACTGTCTGCGCTCTGCTGTCGTTGCCTGCCTGTTGGCCTCATCCACATTAAAGTATGCCAGACGTATAAGTCCGCAAAGAATGAATACAAATATGGCGGTAAATGCTATTGAAATCTTTGGAGTCACACAAAATACCCACACTGCCGGAAGCACTCCGAAGCATATGATGTCACTTAACGAGTCTATCTGTATGCCAAATGTTCGCTCGTCCCTGGTACGGTCCTTCTTTGTGGATGCAATGGTGCCGTCAAACATATCACAGACACCGGCCAGCATAAGGCAGATTAGTGAACCCACATACCTATCCTTTATGGCAAGCATAATTCCAAGGAAGCCTATCCACATGCCTATGTATGTAAGCACTACCGTATAATTATAAAAGCCTATGAGCCCTGTCTTTTTCTCTGTGTCTGTATTCCCTATATCCAGAGTATCTGCTATTGCAGAATTAATATTCATATTATTCATATTGATTCCCTTACTTTCATTCTTTTGTTTTTATCAGATAAAACATGATAAGTTTTCTCATTTACCCTTAACCGGTAATATTATATGCCCTTACCTGATATATAATAACATATTCATGACATAAACTCATTAATTATTTATTTAAACTTTTCTTAATATCTCTTATTTTTAGCAAAAAACAAGGCAGAACCCGCTTTCTGATTCTGCCCACATACTATAGCATATCATGAATTATATCTTTAATCTCCTGCTTGTCCTTTTCAAGAACAAATGCAAGCTCTGCATTTAAATTGTGCTCTGCCATCTTGCCATAGCGCTCATCGACGGCTGTAGACTTCTTGCCTGCCTGTGCACGCTGCTCATTTCTGATATGTAAACACTTTAAGAGACTGATCACACTATCCGGCTCACAGCTTCTGACTGCCTCCTTATAGCGCGTTTCGCGCTCCTTCTCATTGTTTACCGCGAGCGCCTCTATCTCAGGTACTCTATCGAGCACCGCCTGTGCCTCATCCTGTGTTATTACCTTACGTATCCTCTTATCAGCATTGTCAACAGGTATATACACTCTGTCATTCTCCTCCTCAACAGGGCGGAGTAAAAAATATGACTTGAGCTGCTTGTCTCCTGACATGTCTAACTCCACGATTTCGCTTATTTTGCAAATTCCATTTGTAGCATTTAATACGTAATCACCTATTTCGAACATATCACACCTCTTTCGTTATACGTTATCATTTTATCACTTTTTCACGAATTTTGTAAGAGGAATTTTTAAAAAATGTCAAATATATCAAAAAAGCGTGTTTTACGTCAATAAAACACGCTTTAAAAAATTACTTAATCAGCTGCTTCACGCGGTCATCAAGCTGGAGCATACGGATGATAAGCTCTATTGAGCCCTTGATACCGTAGCTGGCACTGTTGATACATATATCATAGTTACTTGCCTTGCTCCACTTTCTGCCGGTATAGAATTTGTAGGTCTTCAGATGTCTCTTATCCTCAGATTCTATCCATTTCTTTGCCTGGTTCGGAGTCACATTCTTGTTTATCTCAAGGAAACGCTGGACTCTTCTCTTCTCCGGTGCTGTGATAAAAATACTTATGTGAGGAATATGATTGTTTGTCAGAATTGCATCTGCAAAACGTCCCATGACAATGAAGTCCTCCTGCTTTGCCTTCTCTACAAGGAACTTGCTTGTATCAAAGAAAAGCACATCCTCTGATGAAAGTCCGTGGTATTTCCTAAAAGCTTTTATGCGCTTTTTGATTCCCATCCGCTCTTTTTTCTGGAAGGTAGCTGTAGCCTGGGCTGCTTCCTCTCCATCCTTCTGTCTGAACACCTCATTCATGACAGACACATCATAGAAATTCATACGAAGCTTGTCTGCAAGTGCAAATCCAATCTCATTTCCACCACATCCGCAGGAACGTCCTATACAGATAATCAGATGATCGCCCGTCTTGAAACGATCCTTCAGGTTTACGGTATTTAAATCCGCTATCTTTGGATCGAGGATATCTCCGTCAGCAAAGCCTGTCGGGAGCTCCGCTATTTCCTCTACTATGTTGTTGTATCTGACCATGACATCATGCCTTGTATCATGATCAGGTATTGTTCTTGCCATGTTGCTTATCAGGGCAAGCTCGCTTCGGATTCTTGAGCTGTTCTGCCTTGAGTGCAGATCCTCCATGATGTTACGGATACATATATCCTTCTCGCCACCAAATACCCTGCCGAGGGATGAGCCTAATTTCTTGTATACTTCGGCATCAAGCTCATAGATTTCGATGGCAAGAGCTTTAATTTTCTCGTCATAAAATTCCATAATTCATCCCTCCTATAAAAAGAATATGATCATATCTATGATGAAAACAGGTATCAGATAACGCAATGACCACCACATGTAACCAAAGAACGATGGCATATTGATACCGTTTTCGTCTGATAATGACTTGACCATAAAGTTCGGTGCATTTCCAATATATGTGTTGGCTCCCATAAATACAGCGCCACACGAAATTGCCATAAGCATCTTGACCGGCACCACTCCCAGTGTGGTTGCGACACCTGTAGTAAAGTGCATGGCTCCCGCTGTAGTAAGGAAAACCAGATATGTCGGTGTATTGTCGAGGAAGCTTGAAAGGGCTCCTGTTGCCCAGAACATCTCAAACGGCTCTGTGATTCCAAGACCTGAACCTGCACTCTTTAATACCATAAGAGCAGGCTGCATGGTGATGAAGATTCCGATAAAAAGCACCGCAACCTCCTGAATTGCTCCCCATGTGAAATGGTTCTGCACACGAACCTCCTTCGGTGTTGTCTTGAAGGAAAGCAGGGCTGCAAGCAGAATAATAGCAATCTCAATAATTGCAGGCACAGTGAGTGTAACCTCCCTGAATATCGGAATACCGATAACCTCTCCTGCAGCGTTCTGGAATGCAGAAAGCTTAGGAAGCACACCGCTTAGTATAACAGCTATGACAATCATTACGATATATAAAAAGTTGTGGGCACCCTTTATCCTGATGAGGGGCTCATTCTCCTTCACCTCAGGCATAAGTCCCTTAGTGATATCCTTCTGGTATGCCTTCTTGTCCAAATGATAAAATATGGAAAGAAGCAGTATCATATTTAATACGAGAACCGGAAACAGCCTCATGCTCCAGAAGAACGATACTCCTCTTGAAAATCCCATGAGCAGTGGCGGATCTCCGATAGGTGTAAGACATCCTCCGATATTTGACACAAGAAAAATGAAAAATACCATGATGTGACGCTTGTTTTTTCTCCATGAGTTCATCTGTATAATTGGCCTTACAAAAAGCATACTGGCTCCTGTAGTTCCTATACAGCTTGAAAAAAGAGTTCCAACAGCAAGCATGATAACGTTTACCTTTGGGTTGCCGACCAGACTTCCCTCCAGCTTGATATTTCCGGCTACGCAGAACAGTCCAAAGAGCAGCACGATAAAGGTCAGATAGTCGCCTATTAGACACTCCAGTACCGTCTCTACGGCTTTTGGTGCTCCATAGAACAGCGCGAACGGAATGGCAAAAAGCAGTGACCATAAGATAACTGCATGAGCTTGATGCTTCTCCCACCATTCAGGCTTCACAAGCGGCATAACTGCTATGCACAATAATAAGCCCGCAAATGGGATACACAACATTAATAATGTGTTTGACATTCTTTTCACCTCTACTTTGTTAAAAAATAAACTAATTCAAATCTAGTTCATTTTACACCATTATTTTTTATTTGCAACTGTTTATAAAAAGATTTTAATTTATATATGTTTTTTATGTAATATTCACATTTTTATAAACAATAATGCATTACCAGTTGGTAAAATCATCTATAATATAGTCTGCATCATGAGCCATATCATCCTTTGGTGAAATATTTGATTTCACATAAAAGGCATACATCCGGCATTTCTTTGCACCCTTGATATCGGTAGTCGAATCATTTCCTATAAAAAGCGATTTTGATACGTCAATATCATGCTTATTTATCAGCTCCTTATAAAATCTGATATCAGGCTTTTTGGTATTATAATCAGATGAGATAAATACGTCATCAAACAAATCAAAGATATCAAGTCTTCTCATCTCATAGGCTGTAAATATACGCTGCGCATTTGAAAGCAGATATACATTCTTTCCCGCCTTCTTAAGTTCCTTAAGCATCTCCTTTGTGCCCGGATAAAGCTTTATATATTCAGTGCTCATCACCCTGAAAAACTGGCCTGTATGCACTGAAAGTTCCTTTGTCGGATTCACGCCCTTTTCCTCATAAAGCTTTTCAAATACATCCTCTATATGTATCTCCGGTGATGCTTCGTGGGCATATGAGATGGCAAACTGCGCATCTGAAGCTTCATTTTGCTTTTCAATGTCCATATCTTCAAGTTTCTTCTTAAGCTCCGCTTCGCTGCTCTTTACAAGTGTCTCATAGCGCTCCTTAAGCTCCTTTGTCTCATACAGTGCTCCGTAATAGCCATAGAACATGGCGAGCTTTTCCCAGATTGCAGTGTCACTCTCATCTGTGTGAATATCCACGAGCGTACCATAGAGGTCAAATATATAGTTATCATATGTAAGTGGAAGTTTCATGCTTTTTTCCTTTCGACAATCCAATTATATCCCTTACCACCCATTGTAATATGCTTTTGGGATTGGGTGCAAGTACTTTTCTTTTTTCACTCACATCATCGCCCTGCGAAGCTTCGCCAATGTATTCTTCTCCATTCGTGATATGGCCACCTGATTACGTCCAAGCACTTCTGCCACCTGCTTCTGTGTCTTATCCTGCATATAGCGGAGCATAATCAGTCTGCGCTCGCTATCATCCAGTGAGTTAAACGCCTGCTGCATTGCAATGTGATTTATCACTTTATCTGTCTCCGATGGCTTGTCTGATACTTCTGCACTCATTTTATTGTCCAAATAATCAAGCACACTTTCATTTTCTATTGACGATGCATTTTTATCGGCTTCCATGGCAATTATTATATCCTGTTTTGACATGCCGGAAATAATTTCCATTTTTTCAAGTGATATTTCACTATTTTCACTCATTCTGTATTTTTCTCTGATAATTGCAATTTTTCTTGCATCATCCTGTATTTTTCGACTGATATGTACCATTCCATCATCACGTAGAAAGCGCTGTATTTCCCCTATTATCAACGGTACTGCGTATGTAGAAAAGGTAAAGCCCTTACTTTCATCAAATCGCTGCGCTGCCTTTGTCAGCCCAACTGCTCCTATCTGAAATAAATCCTCCCGGTCAACGCCTCTGTTTCTAAAGCGTTTCATAACTAAATAAATCAGGTTTATATTTTCTGTGACAAGTCTGCTGATTTTGTCACTCTTCATAGTACTTTTTTCATCTTTACTGTTGTTCCGTGTCCCGGTTCTGATGTAACTGTGAGCGCGTCCATAAATGCTTCCATGAATGAAAAACCCATGCCTGATCTGTCAAGCTGTGGTTTGGATGTGTATAACGGTTCCATCGCTTTTGCCACATCCTGTATGCCTACTCCGCTATCTGATATTTCTATGTAAAGTTCCCTGCCTATATAGTTGCAATTCATATGTACCTGTGGACAACTTTTTTCTTCTGCTGCCTGGTGATCTGCCTGACTGGATGAAATATTATCATCCCCCATCTCATAGCCATGGATAATTGCGTTTGTCACCGCCTCTGACACTGCTGTCTTTACGTCCTCCACGTCATCTAGTGTGGGGTTTAATTGTGCCATAAACATGGCTGCTGTCATTCTCGCAAATGCCTCATTCTCTGAAATTGCATCAAAGCTAAGCGATATATGATTTGTTTTTGTTGCGTTCATTATGCTCCCTTTCTGTTTAATTATATTTATGTCTGATTAAATTTCATATCTGATTGAATTTTATATCCGGATAGTTACCACAATTAATAATAAATCCTTCCGGTTTATTAACTTATTTTAATTCTTATTTACAATAGTGTAAATGCCGGCACATTTCAAAAGCTTGTCCACTCTGTCCGACATATTGCAAACTGACACCGAGCTGTCATTAAAGTACTTAAGCTTCTTTGTTCTTCCTATTATCACCCCAATGCCGGAGCTGTCCATAAATTCTGTCTGTTTCATGTCAAATACTATTTTTCTGACACCACAGCCCTCTATAAGTGCATCAAGCTCTGCGATTATCTGCCCGGCGCAGTGATGATCCACCTCCTTTGGCATAAGGTATGTCACCCGGTCTGCTTCCTTGATATAATTTTCTATCATGTCAAACTCTTCCTTTCCTGCTCATATAAAAAAGACACCGGAGATTATCTGGTGTCTTTCGTAATTCTATATTTAATTATTGCCTCGCAGCAGTTGTTTTACTGCTGTTCCTGTGCCAGATAATTCTTTGATGTTCTGGCCTTCTCAGTGCCTGCGTAGTTGTCTACCACATACTGATAATATGGCTTTGCAGATGCTAAGTCACCTGACTTCCTAAACGACTGCGCCAGGTAATATGCAGCTGAACCATCCCTGTATGCCTCATCCATGCCGACAAGCTTCTGGAATGTAGGGATTGCACTCTGATAATCGCCACTGCTGTATGATGAGTATGCCTGACTGTACAGTGCTTCCTTATATGAATCTGCAATTGAACCATTGAGCGTATCATATGTCTGCTTAGCCGAGTCACTCAGGTAGCTTGTGTTGATATTTTCAAGTGCTTCTCCTGCCTTTATTACATCATTGGTTGTATAGTATACATAGGCATTGAGCAAAGCCTCATATGTGGAAATCTGGTCTGATACTCCATCATTTTTCTTCTTCTCGTCCTCAAGCTCCTTCTTTAGCTTGTCTATCTGATCATTAAGTCCACTGATGGTCTGCCCATTTGTGGAAATCGTATCATTGGCCGATAATAACTGCTTCTTTGCATCTGTTTTCGCCTGGCTTTTTATGCCCGGAACCACAAGGAAGCACGTAACCGCCACTCCGACTACCAGACCGATTACAATATAGAGTATATTTGCCCACATTGAGCTCTCCCTGAATCGCTTCGGCATAATGATTGTTTCGTTTCCACTCTGGTAGGAAATTAAATCATCATTTTTCTTTTTCCTCTCAGATCCTTTTTCCTTGAGACGCCTGTTCACTTCTTTTAAGTATCTGAGGGTAGTGGTATTGTCTGTATCTATCTTGCCTGCATCGCGTAAGGCTTTCTTTGCCTTATCCAGATGCCCCTCCTCCAGATATAAAAGAGCCAAAAGCTGATGTCCCTTTACAAGCTTTGGATTTAAGGATAATACCTTTCGAAGCTGTATAACCGCAAGGTCCTTACTGTCCTGCTTGCAATAAGTTAAAGCCTGATTATATTTTTTAATAGTCTGATTGATTGTTTCGAGCTGATTTCTGTTATTATGAATCTGATCTATATACTTCTTTGCCAGATTATCATCAGGCTGATAGTTTGCACTGATGACCCACTCACTTAAGGCGTCAACCATCTCACCCATCTCATAGTATATGAGACCTAACAGATTCCTTGCCTGGATATTGTACTTATAAAACTTAAGACTCTGCCTGAGAGAGATAATCGCTCCGGACAGATTTCTCACCTGTGCCTTTTGTAAACCATCATTGTAGTATGAGTTGGATATTCTAATAGCTCTTTTAAAAAGTGAAAGATCAGCCCCACATACAGGGCATTTATCGTTCCAGCCTGCATCTTGTCCGCATTTATAACAAATCATCTTAATTCACCCTGCCTTTTGTCCTGCTCACGTAATAACTGTGCAATGATATCTGTGACATCTGTCAGATCGTGGCTGTAAATCGCAGATTCAGCCTCCTCTATCTCTAGACTTGGCTCATAGTTCTTTATTTCTTCATCAAAATTTATCATAATCCTGCCTCCATAATTACCTGCTAAATAATCCCATCAAAAAAGGGTCACTATATATTATAATAAAGTAACCCCTTTATGCAAGTATATTTCCATTAAGATTTAATAAAAATATCGCAATTTTTTTATTTCATCGACAGCATCACGACTGCCTTGTCCTTCTCCTTGAACTCAATCTTGTCGAATTTCTCCTTGGTGACGAGCTTTGAGTTGTTAATACACACCTCGACATTTGGATATACATGCTCCAAAACCTGTACTGTCGCGCCTGTCGAGCGCTCCACTATGCCATTAAGCCGCTCCAGCTCCTCCTTATCTTCGGTAAGCTCTGCTGTTTTCTCAATTTTTGCCCTGACAAGCGCAAGCTTCTTTTCCTCAAGATTCATACCGTCAGCGGCACTGCCCATCATCTGTTCTATCTGCTTTATGCCTGCATTGATATTGTTAAGCAACATCTGCTTTTGATCAACAAGCTTTTCAAGCTCTGCTATCTTTATCTTAATCTTTTTATGCACACCCACATGCACCTCAGTCTTGATAAAGGCATCATTCCCCAGGTTTTGCACCTCAATGCCTGCACAGCCATATACTTTTCCACCGACTATGCTTGCATGTCCACCATTAAAGATTACCTTATCATTGCTGACCACATTGCAGTTGATTGCAGAATCAGCCTCCACAAAGCCATCTACCTCCACATCGGTATACTCCATGAACTTGGCAAACAGATTGCCCTTTACAATAATCCGGGCCTTTCCCATACCAATCATGCCCTTCCTAAGAATCAGGTCATTGCCGGCCTCAAGCACACAGCCCTCGCAAACACCATCTATCGTGATGGACTTTGCAGCCCTTATTCTGGCTCCGGTCTTCACACTGCCATGTATGACCACGTCCCCGACAAAATCTATATTTCCTGTTCCCACATCCACATCACCGTTTATTTCAAGAATAGGAAGAATAATGATTCGATTCTTGTGCCTTTCAATTTTGCCATCGATAGCAGCTGTATATGTAAGTCCATCGACAGATTTGTCAAAGCCACGCCCCACAAGTGGTGGCAGTCCCTTGCCTTTCTTTGCGGCAATTACCCTGCCAAGCACATCAATACCATCCTCGCCTGCAACAGGCTCACAATAGTTTGCAATCGTCTGGCCTTTTTTGACCACCTCAACCGAGTGCACACTCCAGTAATCCACTGAGCCATCGCTCTTAACCGTTGGGCGGTGGTTCAAGTCACTGTTGAAGTAAAAGTCAAAATATCCATCAGCCCCGTCAACAGCCGGCTTTCCCTTTGCAAAAAGCACTTCCCTGCCCATAAGTCTTTTTTCTATCATATCTGAAATGATCTCGCAATTGATGCCGTATATCACACCATTGCGATTTACAGCTTCAAGCACCTCATCCACTGTATAGTAGTATTCTTCTTCAACAGTGGGCAGCATGATAAATGCCTCCATCCTGTCGCTGCTTATTCTGATAACTGGCTCTCTCTTTATACCGGTATCATCCATATTTTTTCCTCACTATATATCGGTCTTTTTGTTCCTGCTAAAGTATAACTATCATGCTATTTCTTTAATAAATGCATTTATGTATTATTCTCACTTTCACTCATTATATCATCATTTGAATTTTAAAAAAAGCCACTAAATATAAAAAATCCGGGCAATATCATTCTATTGATACTATGCCCGGATTTTTCTGCAATCTGAATCTTTTACGGAATTTGAGTAAATTCCGACACTTATTTTATGCAGTTCTATCTTTATGAGATTTCATCA
>OGKR01001217.1_pt1 | contig 20210 bp, 17 predicted proteins | sample 1572431 | NCBI WGS metagenome assembly OGKR01 (sample SAMEA2582079, study PRJEB24529) | metagenome | biome: Human gut stool | place: China | collected 2011 | reverse complement strand
CTGAATCTTAATTATTCATTTTTCATCCAGTGTCCAGAAAACTGGGTACATATCAGCGGACGGGGGTGTTTTTTGTGCAAGCCAAAACCGCCCCGGGCGATGCGGAACGCCCGGGGCGGAGAGGGGATAGCTTTATAGATCAGGACTCTTTCGTATAGCTGTTATCAGCGGTCAGCAGACTCATATACTTCTGCGGCAGATTCCCGCCGCTGATGTACTCCTTGACCTTGACCATACACTTCTCGCCTTCGCTTTCGAAGCCGATATAGGCCGGCACTTCTGCCACGTCTGTACCATTCGACTCAAAATAGAAGGTGTAGTCGTATTTTCTCATTTTTGAGACATAATTGTCACCGATCGACACACTGATCGTCTCGGTATGATACATCTGCCCCTTATATTTCTTATCGTTGCTCACAACGACCTTGATACTGCCGGATGACCATAGACCGCTGGCATGGTAGAACAACGCCCAAACACCTTTTTCATCAAAGGTGCCATCATAAGGCTCGCCGGTGGAGCCCTGTCTATTGATGCTGTATTCCTTATAGCTTTTCTTCGTGTGATCAACGATTTTTCCTTTTCCAGACGCCATCACATCGAAGTTACTGCCGGACAGCCAGCCGTGCTCCATCGTACCGATAAAGCCCTCATTGCCTGTGCCTCCATTATCGTAGTACGGACCCACCACGTATTTTTCCGTTCCATCGCCGCTTACCACAGTGTAAGTCATTGCTATGGAACGACTTTGCACATAGCTGTTCGACCCGGCCGCGTTGGCGACCATCTTCGCAAGGGTGCTGTCCACCCAGTTCTGGGGCGTACCCTTATCGCTGCTGCAGGCCGTCAGCATTCCCAGCGCCATCACTGCCGCCATCAGTCCTGCGGCAACGCGTTTCAGCATTTTCATCGTTCTGCCTCCTTGTTTCGCATTCTGGTCGATCGGTCACTCTGCCTCGGTCAGGCTCTGCAGCACATCGCCATATTTGTTTACCATTTTACCAAATGTCTCTTCTGCGTTCACCTTATACCGTGCCTGAGGATTCTTCTGACCCGGAAGATAAATCTCAAGATATTTTGCCCGCGCATTTACAGCCGTCGAATCAAGCATCTCGTAATAGACGACCGCCGTGCCGCTGGCATACTCAGCACGCTCTACATAATAGGTCTTGCCGTTGCGGACACCGGAGGCGGCTTCCACTTTGCGCGGGGCACGGCCAGCGTCCGGATTCACATAGGATGAGGTTTTATCTTGTCCCCAGCTCAGGAGCAAGTCACTGATTACCTGTTCCACTACGTTCAGGCTTCCTTCTTTCTTATAGGTGTCTGACCCGGAGTTGACTTGATAAACACCCGATGTCACCTCGTCATAGTTTTTGTTGTACACTTTGTATTCCAAGCAGGAATCATACAGCACTCTCACGACACCGCTCTGCTCTTTGCCCAAATAGACTCGGTTCTGGTCTTTCTCTGCAAAGATATAAGTTTGGCCGGTGGACTGATCTCTACACTCCATTGCCCAACCATATCCACTTAAAGCACCGCACCAGTAGGTACGCGAATAGAGGATACTGTCCTTATAATCAATCTCCGACACGTTATCCAATTTGGAGCTCCCGCTGCACCCGCACAGCAGCGCAAGGGACAGTGCCGCCGCCAGCGCACCGGCGGCAAATCTTTTGACCCACTTCATTTTGATTCCTCCTGTATCATCATCCGGCCCCCGCAGGGTACGGGGGCTTTATTTAGCTTAATTATACCCCCCCCCCTGTCTGCTCTGCAATAGATTTTCGCAAATTCGCAAAATTTTGGCGGATAGCACAGCTTCCGGGCCGGATTTCCGGCATTATGACGAAAAAAGCCGCCGACTGTGTGATGCACAGCCGACGGCTTCCGGTTCTGATATTACGATTTACTCAAGGCCGATCTGCTGGGCGTATTCTTCCAGCAGCTCCCGCTCGAGGAAGGGGGTCTTGACGCCCTCGCGGTCACGGTAAGTCTCATGGCCCTTGCCGATGACGGCGATGAGGTCGCCCTCCTGTGCGTGGTCCACAGCATAATGCAGGGCGTCGAGGCGGTCGGGGATCTCCACGAACTTTGCATCGGGGTTGCCCTTGTTCATGCCCACGCGGATGTCGGCGATGATGTCTTCCACCTTCTCAAAGCGGTTGTTGTCCTCCGTGAGGATGGAGAAATCGGCCATCTTGGCACAAATTTCGCCCATGCCGTAGCGGCGCAGCTTGGAGCGGTTGCCGCCGCAGCCGAACACCACCACGAGGCGGTGGGGGTCGTAGGCCCGCAGAGTGGTGAGCAGGCTCTCGGTGGAGACTTCGTTGTGGGCGTAGTCCAGCAGGATGGTGAACTTCCTGCTGATGGGGACCAGCTCCACGCGGCCCTTGACCACACAGCGGCCCAGACCTTCGTGGATGGCCTCATCGGGCAGGCCCAGCACCTTGCCCACAGTGAGAGCAGCCAGCGCATTGTAGACGCTGAACTCGCCGGGCATATTCACCTTGACGTCCATATCGTCCTTGCCGGAGACATGGAACTGGACGCCGAGGAAGTCGTGGGTGCGGAGCAGCTGATAAGTACCGGCGCGGTAGTCGGCCTTCTCGCTGCAGCCGTAGGTCACAAGCTTGCAGGTGTGGCCTTCCAGCAGGGCCTCAGTGTTCTCGTCGTCGATGTTCACGACGCCGGTGGTGCAGCGCTTGAAAAGCTGACCCTTCCAGCTGCGGTATTCTTCAAAGGTCTTGTGCTCGCCGGGGCCGATGTGGTCGGGCGAGAGGTTGGTGAAGACGCCGATGTCGTAATGGATGCCCGCCACGCGGTCCATCATGAGGCCCTGACTGGACACTTCCATCAGCGCCGTGTCGCAGCCGGCGTCCAGAAACTCCCGGAACGTCTTCTGCAGCTCATAGCTCTCAGGGGTGGTGTTGGCCGTCTCCTGATGGTGGCCGAGGAAGTAGATGCCGTTGGTGCCGATCATGCCCACTTTGCGGCCTGCGGCTTCCAGCACGCTCTTTATCATGTGGGTAGTAGTAGTCTTGCCCTTGGTTCCGGTGACGCCGATCATGGTCATCCGGCGGGAAGGGTTGCCGAACAGGTTGCCGCTCATGAGCGCCAGCGCATAGCGGCTGCTCTCCACCTTCAGCACGGCAGCGCCGGGGACGGTGGAAAGGTCGATGTCGTGCTGGACCACCAGCGCCGTCACGCCGTCGGCCACGCACTGGGCGGCGTAGTCGTGGCTGTCCCGCTGGGTACCCACGATGCAGACGAAAAGCCGGCCCGGGGCCGCCTTGCGGCTGTCGTAGATGATGTCCTCGATGTCAAGTTCAAGGCTGCCCTGCACCAGCGTATAGGACACGCCCTCCAACAGTTGTTCCAGTTTCATCGTTCAAATGCTCCTTATTGCTGTTCTGCCGCTGCGGCAGTGGGGTCTTCGGCGGGCGCGGCTTCCGCGCCCTCAGTATCGGGTTCGGTGCCGGAGGCTTCCTCCGGCTGGCTCTCGGCCTCTGCCTCCACCGGGGCGGCAGGCTCTTCCGGGGCCGTCCAGCCCGAGGGCAGGGTCGGCTCGCCCTGTGCAAAGCGGAATTTGCGGCTGGAAGAGGCGCTCAGGTGGCTCAGATCCAGCATACCGGTGTCGGTGGGCGAGCAGCCCTTGCCGTCCTCGTTGAGCAGGACATACTTTGCCAGCCGGAGCTTATAGTCCAGCTCATTCAGGGTACCCAGAAGCACGCTGATGCGGCCCTGATACAAAAACGCCATCTGCTCCGGGTCCTCGAACTCGATGCGGGTGACATCCGCCCCCAGCTCACTGCTGTCCAGTGCGGTCAGCAGTGTGTTCAGGGACTCGAGCCGCTTATCCGTGGGCGGTCCGGCCTCGCTGGATGCGGCGCTGCCAGACGCCGCGCTGCCCGAAGACGGGCCGGACGGTCCTGTCTCAAATTCCAGCTGTGTACCCGGCGTCGTGGATACCGGCTCGCCGCCGCAGAGGATGATAAGGTCCGGCTGGACCGAATCCTGATCCAGTATCTTCAGCCCCGCAGAAAGGCTCAGCCAGCCGCCGGACGTCTGCATGGCGTAGACGGCAGCGGCCGCGTTGGTCCGCACCACTACGGTGTTAGGGTAATCCCGCTCCACCCGGATATTTTCCAGCAGCGGGAACTGCTTTTCCAGCGCAGCGGCCTTTTCGGCGGGGTCGAAGCTGAAGATGTTCTCTTCCGCGTGGACGCCCAGCGCCTGCAGGATCTCAGCGCTGGAATAGCCGCCCACCTCCTGCACCACCTCTCCATCGACCGCCACTTCTAAGGTGTTTATCTTGAAGAGCATGGTCACGGTGAGGTAGACGCCCACCCCGATGACACAGAGCAGCAGCGCCAGCGCCGTCAGACGGCGGACGGCCCTGCGGCGGCGGACAGCGGCACGAGTCAGACGGCGCTTTTTTCTGCCCTCCCGCCGGGCCGGGCTGCGGAGGTTCGCCTCCGTGGGGCGGTAGCGCCCGCTGCTCTGGGGCCTCCGGGCGCTCTGGACGTTCTGGGGCCGCTGGCCATTGCGGGGGCGGCTCCCATTTGTGGGGTAGGCGGTCGTGTTCTGACGGGGCCGCTGGCTTCTCTGCTGGCCCTGACGGCGGCTCTGGTTCTGGTTATTGGGCCGTCGCGCCGTCTGCTGGGGAAACTGGATGCTGTTGTCCGCATATCCCGAGCTGTGATTTTCGAACGTCACATTGCCGCCCGAGAAGTCCAGCGTCTGCTCCTGATAGCCCTGCGTCCGGCGGCGGTTCTGATTCGAGGGACGCCGGTCCTGCGTCCAGTCGTAGGCTTTGCGGGGCTTTCCCTGCCGTCGGGCGCTGTTCTGCTGGATCGAACTGCTGGGGCGTCGGCTCTTGTTCCGATCCTGCTGCATGGTGCGGCGTCGCCTCCTTTCCGTCTGATTATTTTATCACAAGAGTGCTACCGAATCAATCACGGCGTCTTGACCAGCTTCATCAGGGCGTCGGCGATGCGGTCGAGGCTGTCGTCCACCGAGAGGGTGCGGGCGTTCCTGCCCATGGCAGCCAGCTTACCCGGCTCGGCCAACAGGCCGGAGACGGTCGAGACCAGCTTCTCGCCGGTCAGATCCTTTTCCTCGATGACCACAGCGGCACCGGCCTTCTGCAGCTCCATGGCGTTGTAATACTGGTGGTTCTCCGCCACATTGGGGCTGGGGATGAGGATGGCGGCGCGGCCCTCGGCTTCCAGTTCGGCCAGCGTCAGCGCACCGGCGCGGCTGATGACGAGGTCGGCAGCGGCCAGCAGCTCGGGCATATTGTTGATATATTCCTTCACCACGAGGCTCTCGCCGGGAGCAAAGCCTTTTTCCTTTTCGAGATCTTGAAACAGCTCCACGCCGTACTGTCCGGTGGCGTGGATGTGGAGCACAGGCTTGTGCTCTTTCTGCTCCCATGCGCAGAGGTCGGCCACCACCTCATTGACACGGCGGGCGCCGAGGCTTCCGCCGAAGGAGAGGATGACGGTGCGGTCACCGGCACCCAGCTGGGCGCGGATGGCGTCCCGCTCCCCTGCCTTCTCGAACACTTCAGGCCGCACCGGGTTGCCCACGACCTGCGTCTTTTCGGGCGCACCCAGCTTTTCCACAGCGGCAGGCACGGCGGCGAACACGATGTCCACATCCGGGGCCAGCAGCTTGTTGGTCACGCCGGGGAAAGCGTTCTGCTCATGGATGGCGGTCTTGATGCCCTTCTTGGCGGCGCAGCGCACCACCGGGCCGGAGACGTAGCCGCCGCAGCCGATGACGAGGTCGGGCTGCACTTCCTTCATCATGGCCCGGGCTTTCGGGCCGGAGAGGGCCAGATTCCAGAGGGTGATGATGTTCCGCTTGATGTTGTTCAGGGAGAGCCTGCGCTGGAAACCGGTGATCTCGATGTGGTGGAAGGGGTAGCCCGCCTGGGTCACAAGGCGGTATTCCATCCCCTCCTTCCGGCCTGCAAAGTGTATCTCGGCGGACGGGTCGGCCTTTTTGATGGCTCCCGCGATGGCCAGAGCCGGGTTGATATGTCCGGCGGTGCCGCCGGCTGCGATCAGTACACGCATGGTGATTTCCTCCTTATCTGGATGTGCTCAATATCCCATGTTGGGGTCGAGCCGGATGGTGTTGTCGGACTTTTCTTTTTCCCGCTGTTCCCGCTGGGCGCGGAGATTCTCCCGCTCGAGGCGGGCGCGCTCGCCGCCCCGGCCGATATTTATCATCACGCCCATCTCGGCCAGCAGCAGGATGAGGCTGGTGCCGCCGGAGGAGAAGAAGGGCAGCGAGATGCCTGTGTTGGGCAGGGTGTTGGTGACGACCGCGATGTTGCAGAACACCTGCCACGCAATTTGGGCCATGATGCCGATGCCCACCAGTGTGCAGTAGCGGTTCTCGGCGTGGAAGGCCAGCCACAGTCCCTGCACGAGGAAGAGCACGAAGAGCAGGATGACGATGACGGCACCCACGAAGCCCAGCTCCTCACACACGACGCTGAAGATGAAGTCGTTGGTGCTCTCGGGGAGCCAGAGCTGTTTTTCGATGCTGTTGCCGAGGCCGAGGCCGGTGACGCCTCCTGAGCCGATGGCGTAAAGGCTCTGCAGGGTCTGGTCGGTCATCTTGCTCAGGTCGTGGGTCCAGCCGTCCAGACGGCTCTGTAAGTACGGGATGGAGTCGATGTGCTCCAGCACGGTGCGGAGCAGCAGCACAGCGGACGCGCCGCCCGCCCAGGTGATGATGCCGCCGCTGCCGCCCAGCAGCAGGATGGTGCCGCAGATGGCCGTCGTCAGGACGATGCCGGACATATGCGGCTCAAGCATGAGCAGAAACACCACCGGGATGAGGGGCAGCAGCGGAACGATGAGTTCCCGCACGATGCGCTGATAGAGCCACTGGCCTGCCGGGATGCGCCGCCCGGAGGCGGGGTCCAGCTTTTCCAGATGGGGCGCTTTCGCGGCCAGATGGGCCGTGAGCAGTATCATCTCGAACTTTGCGATCTCCGATACCTGAATGGTAAAGCCGATGCGCAGCCAGCGGCGGCAGCCGTTGAGGGGCGCACTGAACAGCACCGCGATGAGCATCACGATGCAGACGACATAGCCCGGCCAGACCATCCTGCGCAGAAAGCGGTGGTCGATGCGGGAGAAGAGCAGCATGACCGCGAGACCCAGACCCAGGCAGAGCATCTGCGACTTGATGTAGTAGAAGCTGTCGCCCATCCGCAGGTAGCCCGTGGTGTAGCTGGCACTGAACAGCATGATGAGTCCGAACACGATGATGACTGCCAGCGTCGCCAGCCAGTTGATGAGCACCTGCGGCCAGGGGCCGGGGCTCGACAAGATGGCAAAGGACTCAGGCTTTTTTCTCCGGATGGTCGCCATCCGCATTCCCTCCTTATCGGGTCCCGGCTCAGCTGGCCCGCGCCGCCTGCAAGGTCAGCGCAAGGCCCAGCATGGCCAGGACTCCAAAGATATAAAAGATATTCACCGGGTCAAAGCCCCGCTTTTCCAGCCAGCGGTGGAGCGGCGCGGTGCCGAACAGCTGCCGCCGCCCGCCGGAGGCTTTCCAGACGATGATCTGCAGAGCCACCATGCCGCCCTCCAGCCAGTAGGGCAGGGCCAGCGGGAGCGTCAGCCCGGGCCAGCCGACGCTCAGCGGCACACAGCCCAGCGCACCGGCTAAAAACTGGCACCCCACCGCACCGGGGCGGAGCTTTGCGGGGTAGAAATTCCAGAGCAGGAAGGCCATCAATGCTCCGGCCAGCGCCGCCGGGAGGACTCCCAGCGGGAACCAGCCCAGGAGGGTCATAGCCGTCATGAGGCCCAGCATGGCGATGAAGGCACAGCCGCAGACTGTGCCGTCCATGCCGTCGGCCGTGCGGGCACTCTCGGCCAGCGCCACTAAAATCACCAGCCAGACCACCGGGGCCAGCGGCCCAAGGGTGCAGTAGCCGACGCCCGGCAGGGCCAGCCCGTCGGGCAGGCAGTGGTTCAGCCCCAGCAGGGCCAGCACCAGCGTGCCGGAGGCCGCTTCCAGCGCCAGCCGCACCGGGCGGCGCAGCCCCAGCGGCGACCGATGCCGCAGCCGGACCAGATCGTCCGCGAGGCCCACGGCCCCGAAGCAGAGCGCCCCGAACAGGGCGATGAGCAGCCGGGTGGTCAGCAGGCTCTCGGTCCCCAGCAGCTCCGGCTGGGCGACACAGGCCGCTGTCCAGCCGACGCCCACCGCTGCCAGCGTCCCCACCATCAGGCAGAGCCCGCCCATCGTGGGCGGCTCATTTTCCTCCTGCCGGACGCGGAACGCCCGCAGCAGCGGCGTCATCAAATTCCCGAGCGCCGCCGTGAGGACGAACCCCAGCGTTGAGGCGACGATCAAGGCAAAACGAATCATAATAACGATACTCCAAGTATTTTACTTTGCGCAGACGGGATAAAACAGGGCCAGCGCCTTTTCCAGTGCCATGCCCCGGCTGGCCTTCACCAGCAGAGCGTCGCCCGGGGCCATCCGGGCCAGCAGAGCGTCTGCGGCCTGCCGGTAATCCTCGGCGTGGATGACGTCGGCGAGGCCCGCGTCCTTTGCAGCCTTTGCCGTCCGTGCGGCCTCGGGGCCGTAGGTGACAAGAGCGGTCAGCCCGGCCTCTGCGGCCTGACGGCCCAGCTCTTCATGGGCGGACGCGCTCATCCCACCCAGTTCCAGCATATCGCCCAGCAGGGCGAAGCGGCGCTTGCAGGGGTACTCTTTGAACATCGCCAGCGCAGCCTTCATGCTGTCGGGGTTGGCGTTGTAGCAGTCCTCGATGACGTCCATGCTGCCTGCGTGGACCACCTTCTGGCGCATACCGGTCTGCTCGAAATCGGCCAGACCTGCGATGACGCCCTCGGGCGCGAGGCCCAGACGGGTGGCGGCGGCGTAAGCAGCCAGCGCATTCGCCACATTGTGACGTCCCATCGCAGGAATCGTCACCTCATAGCGGCCTGCATTTTTATCGCAGAGGGTGAAGGCCATGCCGTCGCCCTCCTGCCGGACATCGAGGGCGCAGACGTCGGCGTTCTCGTCGCCGAGGCTGAACCACACGGGCCGGACATGGGCGGGCAGAGCGGCTTTGCGCAGGAAGGGGTCGTCGCCGTTGAGCACGAGGGGCGAACCCTCGGCAAGGCCGGCGCAGATCTCCAGCTTCGCCTTGCAGATGTTCTCCTGACTGCCCAGATTGCCGATGTGGGACACGCCGATGCAGGTGATGATGCCCACATCGGGGCGGGCGCACTTTGCCAGACGCTCGATCTCACCGGCGTGGCTCATGCCCATCTCCACGACAGCGTACTCCGTATCCCTGCCGATGCGGAACATGGTGCGGGGCAGACCCAGCTCATTGTTCTGGTTGCCCTCGGTCTTGATGGTATTGCCAAAGCCCGCGATGGCGGCGTAGGTCATCTGCTTGGTGGTGGTCTTGCCCACGCTGCCGGTGACGCCCACCACCTTCGGGTGGAACTGGCTGCGGTAGTTCGCGCCCATGACCATCATGGCGTGGTAGCTGTCGGGGCTGATCACCGCCCGTTCAGCCGGGACGCCCTCCACAGGGTGGTTGAGGACGACGTAGGCCGCGCCCTCTTCCAGCGCCTTGGCCGCGAAATCGTGGCCGTCGAAGCGCTCACCGGGGAAAGCCACAAAGATGCAGCCGGGGCAGACCTCGCGGCTGTCGGTGGTCACGAGGCCGATGGGCTGGCTGTCGGCGAAGCCCTCGGGGGCAAGGCCCTTCAAAAGCAGGTCTGCTGCGATTTTTTCCATAAATCATTCTCCCTCATATAAATGTTATCCAAGCCGATTCCATTTTTTGACCGGCCTTGCCCTCTCAGGCGCTGACGCGCCAGCTCTCCCAAAGGGAGAGCCTAATGCATTACCCACAGGTAATTGTAACGACAGTGCCTTTCTGGACGCTGGAGCCGGCGGCCTCGCTCTGGCTCTGCACGGTACCGGCGCTGTCCCCCGCCACCTGACAGTTCAGGCCGGCGGCGGTCAGCATCTGGCGGGCAAAGTCGGCGCTCTTGCCGCTGACGTCCGGCACTTCCGTGTGGCTGCCGGAGTAGGTATCGGTGTAAAGATAGATGGTGGTGCCGCTGGCCACCGTTGCGCCCGCGTGGGGGTACTGGTAGGTGACGACGGCGGCGGTCTGGTCGCTCTCGCTCTCCACGAGCTGATGCTTGAGGCCCTTGGTATTCAGGGAGACCTGCGCATTGCTCCACTCCTTGCCCACGAGGTTCGGCACCTTGACGGTGTTCTGGCTGCGGTCGATGCCGTCGGTGGCAATGCCCAGATAGGGGGCTATCTCACTGATGATGTTGCCGACCACAGGCGCAGCCAGGATGGACGAATAGTCGGTGTGGGCGTTGTTGGGGTCGTCCAGCATGACGTAGACCAGAATTTCGGGGTCGTTGGCGGGCAGGACGGCGGCAAAGGAGGCGACCTTCTTGTAGTCGCCGTCGGCGCGGCGCTCCATGTTCAGCTGCTCGGACGTACCGGACTTGCCGCCGATGCGGTAACCCGCGACGTAGGCGTTGGAACCGCCGCCGGTGGTGGTGCCGTCGCCCACCTCATATTCCATGATCTGCCGGATGGTCTCGCTGGCGCTCTTGCTGATGACCTGGCGGCGGACGTTCGCGCCGATCTCCTCGACGACGTTGCCGTTCTGGTCGGTTATCTTATCCACCACATGAGGGGTGACGAGGTAGCCGCCGTTGACGGCTGCCGAGATGGCGGTGCAGACCTGCAGCGGGGTCACGGCCATTGCCTGACCGAAGGAGGAAGACGAAAGCTCGACCTCGCCCAGCTGGCTCTTGGTGTAATACTTCATCATGCCCGTCTCGTTGGGCAGATCCACGCCGGTGCGCTCGGTGAAGCCGAAAGCGTCGAAGTAGTCGTAGAAGGCGCTGGAACCCAGCCGCTGACCCAGCTGGATGAAGTAGATGTTGCAGCTGTTCCGGAGGGCCTCGGCGAGGTTCTGGACGCCGTGGGCCTTCTTACCGGCGCAGTGATACGTCTCTTTTGCCACGCCGTAGGCACCGGAGCAGTTGAAGGTGGTGTAATAGGTGGCCTTGCCCGAGTCCACGCCCATGGCGGCCGTGATGACCTTGAAGACGCTTCCGGGGTAGTACAGCTCGGTGATGGTCTTGTTCTTCCACTGGATGTCGCGGTAGGTCCCGGTGTAGTCAGGGTCCTCTTCCGGTATCTTCTTGCCCTGCTCGTCCCGGAGATAGTTGCCGTTGGCGTCTTTCTTGTAGATGGTGTAAATTTCCGGCTCGGCGTTCACCTGCTCATTCAGATAGGCTAGGTTCTCGCTGAAATCCAGCGGAGCGTTGGGGTCGAAGTCAGGCTTCGAGGCCATGGCAAGGATGGCACCGGTCTTGACGTTCATGACGATGGCTGCGCCGCGGTTCTCGACCGTGTTGGCGTAGATGGCCTCGTTGAGGTAGCGCTCCACGACCTCCTGCACATTGACGTCCAGCGACAGCACCAGATTGGAGCCGTCCTTGGCGGCGTAGGTGGTGGCGTTGGCGTCGGCGATGGCGTTGCCGTAGGCATTGCGGAGGGTGATGGTGCGGCCATTGACGCCCGCGAGGGTGTCATCGTAGGATTTTTCGAGGCCGTAGAAGCCCTCGCCGTCGCCGTTGCAGAAGCCCAGCACCGACGCGGCGAACGCGCCGTAGGGGTAATCGCGCTGGAAACTCTTGGACGAAGAGACGGAGACACGGCCCTTCTTGATGACGGTGCCGTCTTCCAGAGTCTTGGCTTTGGCGTGATCTTTATTATATTCGCTGACGTATTTCTCGATGGAGAGCTTGACGGCGTTGTTCACCTTGGTGGCCAGCACCTGATAGGACGAGCCGTTCTTGGCCAGCGCGTCGTGGACGGTCTGGTACTGGGTCTGATATTCCGCCGAGGAGGTATCTACGCTGTCCAGACTCTCGCCGTCGCCGGAGAGCAGCCGCAGGGTGAGCTGGCGGCTCACATCGGCCAGCGTCGTCTCGTCCACGGTCTTGATGCTCTCGCCCGTTCCCTCGACGGTCTGGCTGGTGAAGAGAGCCGTGCTGTAGCTGGGGTCGGCCCAGATGGTCCATACTACGCTGGTGGACGCCAGCGTGATGCCGGAGGCATCGTAGATCTCGCCGCGGGTGGCCTGGATGGTGCTGTCCAGCAGCTGCTGCTGGGCCGCATACTGGCGGAAGGTCGCGCCCTGTTTTATCTGGATGTTATACAGGCTGTGGGTGACGATGCCCGCAGCCGCCACTACAAAAAATACCGCCGCGCCGAAGCTGAAATGCCGCAGCCGCGCACTGAGGCGCTCGTGCGGGTCGCTGCGGCGGAGGCGGTAGTAGATGCTCTTATGCTGGTCGTTGGAGGGCTTGTTTTGCATGGTATTCTCCTGCAGAAACCAGAAAAGCGTGCGCTGCCGCACGCTTTTCTGTCTGTTTGCTTATTTTGCGCTGCGGACGGAAGCCAGAATGGTCATGGCACCGTCGTGCAGGAAATCCGTCCACTGGTGGACAGCCGACTCCCTGCGCACCAGTACGCTGTCGCTGTCGAGGCGGATGTAGGTGAGCTGGCTCTGGTCCATCTTCATGAGGCCCAGCCGCCCGGCCACTTCTTCCACGCTGGTGATGTTGGTCTTGCTGTTGAGGACACTGTTATAGTAGGTGTACTGGCTCTGCTCGCTCACGAGTTCCGCTTTGGCCTTCTGGATCTGGTCGTTGACCTCCACCAGCTGGGCCTCGCTCCACAGCAGGCTTACCGCAAAGCCTGCCAGCAGCGCCATCGAGATCAGTTGAAGTGCGTGCTGCATGGCCGCCTGGAACGGGCTGAGACGGCGTTTGCCGCCCTTTTCCACCCGCAGTGCGACCTTGCGCTGAGTCTGAGGCGCTTTTCTGCGACGCACCTCAGACGACATATCATAAGCTGGCTGACCCATAGTTGATCTCCTCCTCTTACACTGAGCGGCGTCTTATCCGGCTCAGAGTTTCTCCAAAACGCGCAGATGAGCAGAACGGCTGCGCCGGTTCTCCTCCAGTTCCTGCTTGTCGGCCTCGATGGGCTTCCGGGTAATGAGCTTTGCCTTCGCCTTGCCGCCGCAGACGCAGACCGGGAACTCCGGCGGGCAGGTGCAGGCGGTGGACCAGCGGCGGAACTTATTTTTCACCAGCCGGTCCTCCAGCGAATGGAAGGTGATCACACACAGCCTTCCGCCCGGGGCGAGGTGGTCGAAGATGGTATCCAGACCTTCCTCCAGAGCGTCCAGCTCGTGGTTGACCGCGATACGCAGCGCCTGAAACGTGCGCCGCGAGGGATTCTTGTTCTTGCGCCGCTCCGCAGGCGGCATGGCGCTGGCCACGATGTCGGCCAGCTGTAACGTCGTCTCGATGGGGGCCGTCTCGCGGGCCTCCACGATGTGGCCGGCGATCTGCCAGGCATAGGGCTCTTCGCCGTAGTCCCGCAGGATGCGGGAGATCTCTTCCCGGCTGGCGGTGTTCACGAGGTCTGCCGCCGTCTCGCCCTGCTGGCTCATCCGCATATCCAGCGGGGCGTCTGCCCGGTACGAAAAGCCCCGGGCCGCGTCGTCCAGCTGGTGGCTGGAAACGCCGAGGTCCAGCAGCGCACCGTTTATCTTCTCGATGCCGAGGCTCTCGAGGGCTTGTCCGGCATAGCGGAAGTTTATCTGCACCACCGTGGCCGGGAGCCCGGCCAGCCGCGCCCTGGCGGTCTGCACCGCGTCGGGGTCCTGGTCGAGGGAGACGAGCCGCCCGCCTTTTGCGCCGTCCAGCCGGAGGGCGATCTGGCGGGAGTGTCCCGCGCCGCCCGCCGTGCCGTCGAGATAGGTGCCTGCCGGGTCGATGTTCAGTCCGTCGAGGCACTCGTTCAGAAGCACGGGGATATGCTCAAACGAGGCCGGGTCGAACTGTGCCAAATCTTCTGTCTGAGTCATCGCGCCCAGCCTCCTTTCGTTTCGTGTTCCGAGCCGTCCGATACGCCGGACATCTCCCGGGGAGTTTGTCCCCTTTTCTGCTCTGTCAAGATACCTGACGACTCTATTTTATTTTAGCAAATCGAAACGCCGAATGCAAGTTTTTTCCTGCGCTTTTTTCCTACAAAATGTTACAAAAAAAGCCCCTGCGAATCGTCATTTTTACTCGCAGGGGGACTGGATTCAGGTCAGGAGCGGCTCATCACACGCCGCGGCGGGGGTTCTGGCGCAGGTTCGCGCGGACGTTTTTCACCTGGGCGGCGTTCTCAGACATCGTCTCCTCGGTGGTTTTCAGCATATTATCGCAGTAATCCGTGACCGTCTGGCGGACGGTGCGGGCCTCGGTCTGGGCAGCGGAGACGATCTCGGACGCACGCTGCTGGGCGGCGCGGACGATCTCGGCCTCGCTCACGAGGATGCGGGCGCGCTCTTCTGCCTTCTTGACGATGGCCTGTGCCTGCGCGTTGGCCGACTCGATGAGCTGGGCGCGGTCGCTGACGATGGACTGGGCCTGACGCAGCTCTACGGGGAGGTTTGCGCGGATGTCATCGAGATAGTCCCGAATTTGTTCCACATCCACGATGCGCTTGCCGCCCGAAAGGGGCATTCCGGTGCTCTCTTCCAGCAGGTCTTCGATGGTATCCAAAAGCTCGTTGACGTTCATCACGCTTCTCCTTCTTCCTCTGCGGCGTCTGCCATGGGTCTCACATATTTCCAGAGCAGGACTTTGCCGTACTTATACTGCTTCTTCAGCTGTAAACCGCCCACTTCGGCGGGGAGGACGAGTTTCGTCTCGCTCTCGCAGATGACGATGCCGCCGGGGGCGACGCACTTGTCCACGATGGGGAGGATATTTTCCAGCGTGCCGTTGTGGAAGGGCGGGTCCAGCAGCACCAGATCGAACTGCTCCCGGCAGGCCGAGAGGAAGCGGGCCGCTTCGCCGATGTTGACACGGCTGCGGTCAAAGACGCCGCAGTTCTTGCAGTTCTTCATGACGATGTTCACAGCCTCGCGGTTCTCGTCCAGGAACACGCACCGGGCAGCGCCCCGGCTCAGCGCCTCAATGCCCAGCTGGCCGCTGCCTGCGTACAGGTCCAGCACACGGGCTCCGGGCAGGTCGAACTGGACGATGCTGAACATCGCCTCCTTCACCTGGTCGAGGGTGGGGCGGGTAATATCCGTGCCGGGCAGCGCTTCCAGCCGTCTGCCGCGGGCTTCTCCTGCAATGACTCGCATGGTTTTGGCCTCCTTCGGGTCTTTCCTGTTATCGTAACTTCATATTATCGTCATACCGCCGGTCTTTGTCAAGGGCAGTGTCATGATTCGTTGCGTTACGGTCATGAATGTGCTAAAATCATACCAGAACGCCGCTTTTTCGGGCGTACAAAAGGAGAGTATTTATCATGAAAGTCCTGCTCATCAACGGCAGCCCCCACGAGAAGGGCTGCACCTATACCGCACTGAGCCTCATCGCCGGGGAGCTGAACGCCGCCGGCATCGAGACGGAGATCCTGAACGTCGGCACCAAGCCCGTGGGCGGCTGCATCGGCTGCGGCGGCTGTGCTGCCGGCAAGGGCTGCGTCTTCGGCGGCGTGGTCAACGAGGCCATCGAGAAAGCCAAGACTGCCGACGCCTTTGTCTTCGGCACGCCGGTGCATTACGCTTCCGCCTCCGGCAACATGACCAGCTTCATGGACCGTCTCGCCTACGCGGGCGGCAGGTATCTGGCCTACAAGCCCGCCGCCATCTGCTGCTCGGCCCGCCGCGCCGGCACCACATCCACCCTCGACCAGCTGGTGAAGTACCCCGAGTTCTTCCATATGCCGCTGGTGAGCGGCTCCTACTGGCCCATGGTCCACGGCTCGAACCCCGAGCAGGTGCTGCAGGACGCCGAGGGCTGCGCCGTCATGCGGGAGCTGGGCCGCAACATGGCCTGGCTGCTCCGGTGCATCGAGGCCGGCAAAGCCGCAGGCATCCAGCACCCGGAGAACCCCCGCAGACCCATGACCAACTTTATCCGCTGAGCTTTTTCAAAGAAGGGCCGCGTTCCCGGCGGGAACGCGGCCCTTTCTTTCTGAAATTTTATTCAGAAACCGATAAAATCCGGCCCGGATTCTTTTTTCGTTCATAACTTTGTGGTAGCATAGGAACTAAAGTATTCTTTGCCACGGAGAACATTTGCCATGGAACACTACGATTGGAACGACGGCTGGCTCTTCACCCCGGTCTTTGACCCCGCCATCGTGCGGCCGGAATGCCCGGAGCTGACCCTTGAGCCGGTGCGCCTGCCCCACACGGTCAAGGCCCTGCCCTACAATTACTGCAACGAGAACGACTACCAGAAGCTTTCGGGCTACCGGCGGGAGTTTTTTGCGCCCAAAGAATGGGAGGGCCGCACCGTCCTGCTCACCTTCGGAGCCGTGGCCCATGACGCCACGGTGTTCTGCAACGGGCGGCGGGTGTTCCACCACAGCTGCGGCTACACCGCTTTTACCGTCGATCTGACCAGTGCTCTCCATCTGGGTCAGAAGAACGTGGTGGCTGTCCGCTGCGACAGCCGCGAAGATCTGAACATCCCGCCCTTCGGCGGGCAGATGGACTTTCTGACCTACGGCGGCATCTGCCGCGCCGTCTGCCTCGACGTGAAAGAGCCCGCCTACCTGCGGGACATCTTCATCGAGACGAAGGCCGAGGGCGATTTCCGCATCTACACGGCCACCGTGGGCGAGACGGTGGGCTGCACGTTACAGGCCGAGATCCGCAGCCCCTCGGGCAGCCGGGCGTTCTACACCGGTGAGCTGTCGCTGCCCATCACCGGCGCACTGAACAGCGTCCATCCGTGGAGCATCGAGCATCCCACCCTCTACACCCTGACCGTCCGGCTCATCCGTCCCGGCACCGGCGGCCTGCCCGACCGGGTGCTGGACGAGAAAAGCTGCCGGTTCGGCTTCCGCACCCTGCAGTTCGTGGCAGGCGGGCTTTACCTCAACGGCCAGCGGGTGGAGCTGCGGGGCCTCAACCGCCGCCAGAGCTACGCCTATCAGGGCTATGCCATGCCCGACAGCATCCAGCGGCTGGACGCTCAGCTCCTGAAAAAGCAGCTGGGCTGCAACGCCGTGCGCCTCACCACGCCCCCCAGCCCCGCCTTCCTCGATGCCTGCGACGAGCTGGGCCTTTTGGTCTTTGTGGAGATGCCCGGCTGGCAGCACGTCGGCGACGACATCTGGAAAGCGCAGGCTCTGCAGAACTGCCGCGAGATGGTCTGCCAGTGCCGCAGCCACCCCAGCATCTTTTTGTGGGGCGTGCGGGTCAGCGGCAGCGCCGACGACGAGAGCTTTTATAAGCGCACCAACGAGACGGTGCGCCGCCTCGACCCCACCCGCCCCACGGCCGGTACCCGCAGCACCCGCCGCAGCCAGCTTCTGGAAGATGTTTACGCCTACACCGACTACTCCTACCACGGGCGCGGCGTCGGGTGCGAGGCCCGCACCGCCGTCACCCCCGACACCCGGAAAGGCTATCTCATCAGCGAGTTCGAGGGCGCCCAGTTCCCGGCCAAGTCCTTCGACGACGAGCCCCACCGCCTAGCGCAGGCTCTGCGCTACGCCGCCGTCCTCAACGACACCATCGCTCAGCAGGGCGTGGCGGGCAGCTTCGGCTGGTGCATGACCGACTACAACACCCACCGCGAATTCGGCAGCGGCGACCGCATCAGTTATCAGGGTGTGATGGATATGTTCCGCAACCCGAAGCTTTCTGCCGCCGTCTACGCCAGCCAGAAGACGCCCCGCTCCCCTTCCGACATCGTGCTCGAAGTCTCATCCAGCATGGCGCTGGGTGACCATCCGGGCGGCTTTGCGGGGGCGTGCTGGGCATTCACCAACGCCGAGAGCCTGCGGCTCTACCGGGACAACGACTTCGTAGCCGAGTTCACCCCCGACCGCCGGGGCCGCTTTGCGGCTCTGCCCCACCCGCCCATCGAGATCCACGATTTCGTGGGCCTGCTGCTGGAGAAATACGAGGGCCTCGACCGCACTGCCGCGCCGCAGGTAGCCGCCATCCTCAACGAGATGCGCCGGGACTCTATGGAGCTTTCGCCCCTGTCCCGGGCGCGGATGTACTCACTGCGCCTGAGCTGGAACGAGCTGGTGCAGCTTTACTACAAATATATCGGTGTGCTGGGCAGCCCCGCCGCCGTTTACCGCTTCGAGGCCGTGTGGCATGGCCGGGCCGTCCGCACCGTCGTAAAGGAGCCGGTGCAGAGCGTCCGGCTGGAATGCACCGTCCACAATCCCATCCTGACCGACGGTCCCACCTGGGACTGTGCCGCCGTGAGCCTGCGGGCCATCGACCAGAACGGCAATCTCCTGCCCTATTGTGGTGAGGCCGTTCAGCTGAGCGCAGAGGGGCCGCTGCGCCTCCTTGGTCCCAGCGTCGTCCCTCTGCGGGGCGGCATGGCAGGCACCTATCTCGCCACCACCGGCGAGGCCGGCCCGGCCAAGCTCCACTGCCGGATGGAGGGTGCCTTGGACACCGAAGTTTCCCTCACCATCCGCTGCCGGGAGGAGTGAGCGGCACTTAAACGCCGTCTCTTTACGATAGGTTTGCACTCTGTTCAAAATTTTCTCATGGTTGCATGGTATCCTGAAAGCAGAAAAACACAGAAGGGCGGCGCACCCGCCCCTCTTTTATGAGGAAGGACGTTTATGAAAGAAAAGATACGCCAGTTCATGATAGGCCGCTACGGCACCGATGGTCTGAACCAGTTTTTGAACATCGCCTCTCTCGTGCTGATCCTGGTCTATATCCTCACCCGTCTGCCGCTGCTGCTGTACGTCGGCGTGGTGCTGCTGGGCCTGTGCTACTACCGGATGTTCAGCCGCAACATCTCCAAGCGCACCGAAGAAAATTATAAATACTACGCCGTGAAGGACCGCATCCGCAATAAGTTCAGCGGTCTGAGGGACCAGTGGGACAACCGCAGACTCTACCACTATTACCGCTGCCCCCAGTGCCGCCAGAAGCTGCGCGTTCCCCGGGGCCGGGGCCGCATCCAGATCTCCTGCCCCCGCTGCGGCACCCAGTTCATCAAGAAGAGCTAACGTATGTTTGGATATGTCATCCCGAATCAGGCCGCGCTGGACGACGAGGCCAAGGCCCGCTACCGCACGGCCTACTGCGGCCTCTGCCGCCGCATCGGTGCGCTCCACGGCCTGCGGGGCCGTCTGACGCTGAGTTACGATCTGACGTTTCTGGATCTGCTGCTTTCCAGCCTCTACGAGGGCGAGAGCGAGTGCGTCACCGGCAGCGGCCACTGCCCCATCCACCCCATCCGGAAGATAAATTGGCGGCACAGCGGCCCCACCGACTACTGCGCCGATATGAGCGTGGCGCTCCACTACTACAACGCCGCTGATAAATGGAACGACGACCGCAGCCTGCTGGGCCTCGGCTTCGAAAAGCTGCTGGATTCCCCTGCTCAGACCGCCGCACAGCGCTGGCCCCGACAGTGCAATGCCATCCGCACCTGCCTCGACCGGCTGGCTCAGCTGGAAGCCGAGGGCAGCGAGGACCTCGACGCTGTGTCGGGCTGCTTCGGCGAACTGATGGCCGAGCTGTTCGACTACAAGCAGGACCACTGGTCGCCGGAGCTGCGGAGCATCGGCTTCCATCTGGGCAAATTCATCTACCTGCTGGACGCCTACGATGACCTGGCACGGGACGAGAAAAAGGGCGCATACAATCCGCTGCGCACCCTCAGCCGTCAGCCCGGCTACGAGGAAGAGATGCGGGAAATTTTTGAGCTGCTGTTGGCCCGGTGCGCCAGAAGCTTCGAGCGTCTGCCCTGCGTAGAGGACGCGGACCTTCTGCGGAACATCCTGTATTCCGGCGTGTGGCTCAAATACAACTGCAAACAGGCCAAAGAGGCTCAGAAAAAGTAACCAATTCCGCCCAAAAGGCGGATTTTGTCTTGATTTTGCAGGCACTGTCCTGTAGACTGTAATATTGTATGGAACGAAAAGGCCGCGCATGGCCTGAGAGACGTGAGGAAGTAGACCCATGAGAGATCCCTATGAGGTGCTGGGCATCCAGCGCGGCGCAACCGACGACGAGATAAAGAAAGCCTACCGTGCCAAGTGCAAGCGCTGGCACCCCGACCTGAACCCCAACGACCCCACCG
>OGKR01001207.1_pt1 | contig 20478 bp, 20 predicted proteins | sample 1572431 | NCBI WGS metagenome assembly OGKR01 (sample SAMEA2582079, study PRJEB24529) | metagenome | biome: Human gut stool | place: China | collected 2011 | reverse complement strand
ATGTGTTAAGCACGCCGCCAGCGTTCATCCTGAGCCAGGATCAAACTCTCATGTTAAAAGTTTTAATCCAGCCAGAATATCTGGCTTTTCTAAATCAGAAACAAGTTCCTACCGGAATCTTGATTCAGGTTTTACTGTTTTTAAGGTTTGCTTTATTAAAAGCTGTTCGTTCATCTTTCGATGACTTGAAATTCAAAATCTTTCAAGGTTATTCACTGTTCAGTTATCAATGTTCTTTGTTGTTTCCGCTTTGTTCAAGCGACTTATTTGTTATACCACAGTTATTTTTATCTGTCAACAACTTTTTTAATTTTATTTTTTCAGACTTTTTTATGAATTGTTTTTATTTCAAAAACATTTATGTTCCGTGGACAAGACAGAATGTTACCATAGCATTTTCTTTTCGTCAAGTACTTTTTTTATATTTTTATTTTCTCTTTTATAAAAAGAGCCAAAGAAAAAGTTCCATCCGAAGATAGAACTTTTTGAAACACCCGAATATCAGCTATTTTCTGCGATCAATTCCGGTTCTTTTATAATATGCTGCTTTATCTGCATACATTCTCTTTTCAGATTCCTGCAATAATGTATCTAATCCTGTCTGGTATTTTTCACGCCATATTTCTCCCACTGCCATATTTACATTATTTTGTTTCATGCATTCTTTTAAAAGCCCAATGCGTTCCATCAATGCCGCATGTTCAATTCCTGCACACAGCGCAAGCAGTTCATCTCCACCGATACGGAACAAACCATACTCTCCAAATGCTTTTTTCAGACTGTCGCAGGCACGAAGAATCAACTGATCCCCAGCCTCATGCCCCATTGAATCGTTCACACGTTTCAATCCTGTGATATCACAATAAACAACGCCTATGCTCTTTTCTGCGTCAATCTCATTGATATATTTTTCCATTGCGAAGCGGTTTCCGAGTTTTGTAAGCTGATCTTTATAGCTCATATTCTCCAACTGGCTCATCAGATTCCTTCTTTTGATACATGACACCAGAAAATGTCCCATAATCTGAAGCATATTAGATGCATACTCCAATGATGGAGGCGGCGGATTATCCACACCGTAAAAAGCAATTACTTTCCCATCATCATACAAAGGAACAACCACAAGTGAATGAATGTTCTGACGCTTCAAATTCTCATATTGTAAAGGATCGCTTTCCCTGATTTCCTCAAGATCCTTAAAGACAATAAACTTTCCCTCCTGAAACATCCGATACCAATGCGCACAGATTTCCGGAGGAATATCCTGCAAATTTTCTTTTTCCCTCGAAATGCCTTCCGCAACCCACTCGTAGGTATTATCATCTCTGCCCCGCTCGTTGCGCTCAAAAATATAGGTTCTTTCCCCATTCAACGAGTTGCCCAGATATTCCAGAATAACTTCGATCGATTGCTCCGGCGTTGCCGTCTGAAGTGCAATGCGCAGACCTTCGTTGATCATAAATTCCATGTTCTGATATTTTTGGATTACGCCGTCCTGTGTGCGTTCTTCGCTGATATCCACACCAATTTCAACACGATATTTTTTCCCATTGGCAGAGTCCTCGATCAGCGTATCCTTTAACATCAGATAACGGTCAATGATCGGATTATAGTAATGCCATTCTTCAAATTCGCCCACACTCAGCCTGTCATTGTTACACATACCACAAGGAATCAATGTTTTCTGTAATAATTCATAGCATTTTTTTCCTTTTGCTTCTTCAAGTGATTGTAAACCATATACCTGCAGTGTTTTCCGGTTCATGTATACAATCTCATGCGTTTCTATATCTGTGGCATACACATATTCATTCATATTTTCAAAAAACTGCCATATATCTTTTACTTCTTTCATCGCTTTCTCTTTCCTGTATTTGATATGTCTAACCTCTTATTGTTTCATTTTCATATATTTTATAAAATGTATTGATTCCATTCCTAATGTATTCGGATAACTGCTTTTCCTTATCTTTTTCCATCAAGAACCTTACAAAATTCATTTTATCTTCCTGTGTTCTTATGATTGTATCATCTTGTAATTTTAAAATTTTAGATAAATTCTGATCAAACGATTTCGTCATATCATAGTTATTTTATTAAGATATACATGAAAAAAAATGCCAACTAATACTCCTGACCATGATTATGTAATTTTCTATATCTTAATTTCCAGCTTTCTCATCATATAATACATATCATGAGTCTTAACCCCAAATGCCCTTGCCACATCTGGTATTTTAGCATTTTTATTCTGGGTTTTAGGACTTAATCCACTTGAAGGCTTCTCCACTGTTATGATTGTATAATCATTCACCGCTGCGGCTGCGATCAGCCATGGATCTGCAATATAAACTGGTGCCCAGTTCTGTAATGCCTGCGGTTTATATAGACCACAATTCTGTACATACTGCAGAACTTCCTGATACTTGCTTATAATAGCAGGCTCAATATGGTTACAGATTACAAAACCTGTCTGTTTGTCTATCCAGGCAGATAATTCATCCTGACCTTTATCAATTTCATCTTTTACCATATCAAGCAAAATCATTCTTCCGGTATCCAGACGTTTCGCTAATTCCTTCCAATAGGTCGGCACTAAATCAAATGCATAATATTGTCTGTATGGTGTCATAAATGAATTGGAATCAATTAAAAATTTTTCTTCTACCATTCCATACCTCCAAAATGCTGCGCAACCTCTGAAAATGTCTTGCGGCTAGTGTTGGTCAGACGATACGCCTCCGTATAAGAAGTTCTTCCCATACTAATACTCTCGCATAATGCTTTTACAAAGTTCCCATCTAAACGAGAACCCATTGTGTTGTAATAGTTTCCTCCAGATTTTTCCCGATTCTCTTTCATCTGATTATAATTGTCGATTGCCGTCTGCACTATTTTATTGTATATATCCTTTGTTATCTTTTTGCAGTCTAATGCCTTCCTTGCAATCACACTTTCACCACATCGAAAATATCCTGCCAGTTCTGTAATAACCGCATAAATATCTTCTTCATCATCGTCCCATTTACCCAGAAAAACAGATTTTGGCACAAGCAGCTCGCCTGCCACTGCATTGCACATGATTTCTACGGCACTCACACCATTTATGCGATTATGTCTGTCATTATACAAATCGTCTACTCCAAGCCAAATGTGAGCAGCCTCATGTAATAGCGAAAACAAACGTGCTCCATTAGAATCTGCCGCATTGATAAAAACAAGAGGTGCCCATTCATCTACCATCGTAAATGCCCTGAACTCATTTATATCCAATGCCCTATGTGTATTCTTGCCTACGACACCATTCATCATCACAATAACGCCGCATGTCTCCAACTGTCCTCTGATAAAACCAAATGCTTCTCTGGAATTTCTGCATTTCTCATACCATGTTGTGTCTAATTCCAAGTCTTTGCGGATTCTGTCCACAATTGACTGAGCATCCCTGACATCCTTCATGCATCCCACTATCGGAAGTACCTCAAACCCTAGTTCCTGCCTGTAATCTTTCATCCAGTCCTGAATATTTTCCATTTCGTGAACTGTGTCTATTAGGTTACGGCTTGGATTTACAAGCTGAATACTGTCAACTGTCCGGTATTCCAACAGTTCCATCTGCTCTACAGGAGGTGTCTGTAGGAAGAAATACCCCAAAGGAATATTCGCTTTTTTACTAAAATCCTCTATCTGTTTAAAGGTAGGAGTCTTTGTGCCATTAAGCCACTGAATAATATTGTTCATTAACGTATCGCCAAGTTTTTCTTTCTGTGTCTGACTTAACGCCCAACGTATTATTTCCGGCTGAATATTAACATTTACTGCTGGCATAAAATCGCCTCCTTCCCATCAATGCCATGGTATTATTATAACAGAAACTTTCTATCATTACACCTAAAAAATGCTGTTCTTCAAACAAATTTTCTAATTATCCTTTTTCTCCCACTGCATTCTTTCTTGCTTTTCAATTTCGGGTCTGATTCAAGCACAGCTGAATCTATTCTTAATTTACCCGAGCCACACTTTTCCTTCATTTGCGCGGTTGGACAACCGTTCGTTTCCACCACTTTTAGTGGACAACGTGAGGTGAAAGACGAACCATTCACAGTAATGATAACCGCTTCGTTTTCTTCCTTGCACTGTCTTGAAATCTCGCTATTATGATTTCTTAAATCTGCTGATGGTCTGATTATCTTCTGCAGAAAAAAATTGCCACTCTGCAAACCTTTATGTTGCCATTACATCAATCTGTGGCATTAAAAAGAGCCAATCAATCAAGTCCTAATTTAAGACTTGACTAATCGGCTCTATCGTTATTAAACTTTCTCGTTTGCAGTGCTTGCATTTGCACGGCAAATTTTTAACCTCGGTATCTTTATTGATTGCCAAAAGGTGGCTTCCACACTTCGGACAAGGATACCAGATAAACCTACTAGGATTCAATATATCACCCCTAGTGGTATTATATGATATTTTTTGCATATTAGCAACATAAAATAAACATATGTTTGGCTTATAATTTATTATCTCTATTGCCTTTTACACTCAATACCAAGAAACCATCTCTTCTTTTGGAAAATCACCTTTTTCACAAAAACTGATAATTTTAGATACTGCATGATGCATGTACCGCTTATGCAAGTCATTATCTGCTGTCTGAACATCAATAATCTCTCCTGTTATCTTATTAATTTTTACAGTTCCAAAGTATTTTTTCTTTTCAGGGAAGTAGCTGTACACTACTTCTGGATCTGATTCTTCCAACAACTTTAAAAGCAGCATTTAACCACCTATCCTTCCCAGAAATTCATCTAATTCTTTTTTATAGTTATATTTTTGTTCAGCCAGAGAATGCGCATCCTCATGCACCATATTGTACTTCTTCATGAGATTTAATTCAAGATTTTCATGTCTCAACATTGTGATATCATGTGGTTTTATATTTTTTCCTTCTAAAATTCTTCGAAATGACTCAGACATATCATAATCCGGATCAAATTGTCTTTCTGTACCATCTGCAAATATATGTTTTTCCACAAATACATGTTCATATATATTCTTTGCAGCTTTTTCAGAAACCCCACCATTTTTAGATATCCGTTTTATTACATAATTACTTCTTCGATTTCTTATTTCTTCATAATAACTTATTGCATGTTTTTCCCTTTTTCTACCAAACGGATCTGTTTTATTTGAAAGTGCCCCGGCATTTTTCATATTAACAGCATTCTGATATGCCTTTGTAGATTTCAGAGTACTGCTTCCACTCTCTACTCTAAGTCGATTATCCCGTTCTTTCAACCCGGCAGCCTTTGAAAAGCTTTTGTAATCTGCCATCTGTCCACGCAATTTATTCTGCAAATCCTGTGCATCGCCGCCGATACTTTTTGTTGCTTCGATTTCTCTCTTGGTGGCTCTGATCTGCCGCTCCATTTGACGCTGTTTCTGCGTGGATTCATAATAAGTATAGGTCTTTCCACCGATTGTCCTTTGATCCGGTCACTATTCCATATCCTGTTTCTTTGACAAAATCTGGATATGAACTATTCAACAATATTTCTTAAATTTGTCATGACAAAATCCATGACAAAAAAGTGCATTTATTTGACAAATACAATATAATTTCAACAAATATCCGAACCATAAAAAATGCCTGAAACCCCAGAAAAATCAACTATTTTCTAAGATTTCAGGCACTTTTTTGATAGTGGACCTGACGGGAATCGAACCCGTGTCCAAAAACCAATCCCCTGTCCTTCTACGAGTTTAGTTTATCCTTAGACATTCCCTCCGGCATCCAGGAACAAACAACCGAATGCTTTCAGTAGCTTCATGATACGCCCAACAGCTCAAAGCTTTGCTGATGTCGTTTCCTACATAGTCGAAGCCTGGGTCCCAAAGTGTAGGTGCTCTGGGTCAGACTGCTGCCAAATTAGGCAGCGTATGCTAAATTATCTTCAGCGTTTAATTTTAATTGTGGAATTTGACGCATCCCGTGCGACTCGCTTCTCCAGCTTCATGATCCCTGTCGAAACCATTACAAGCCCATATTTTCTAATTGCCGGATACATCCATACCGGATGCTCCGTGAAACCGCAGACGGTTTCTCTCTAACCAAGGTTGCGGATCTTAAAATCACGCTCCGCCTCGCGGCGCATATCCTTCCTGGCGATATCCTGTCTCTTGTCGTAGAGTTTTTTACCTTTTGCAAGAGCGATCTGTACTTTCACAAGGCTTCCCTTGAAATAAACTTCCACCGGGACAAGCGTATAGCCCTGCTCTGCGATCTTGCCGACAAGTCTGCGGATCTCTGACTTATGCATCAGAAGTTTCTTCGGTCTCAGTGGATCTTTGTTGAAGATATTGCCCTTCTCATAGGGACTGATATGCATTCCGTATATGATTACTTCGCCCTTTTCAATGCGGACAAATGCTTCTTTGATACTGCATTTTCCCATGCGCAGAGATTTTACCTCTGTGCCGTGAAGTTCCACACCTGCCTCGTATTTTTCCTCCAGAAAATAATCATGGTGAGCCTTTTTGTTATTCGCTATTAACTTGATTTCCTGCTTTGCCATGATTCTTACCTCCTGCTGCTGTTACAGTATAACCCAGAAGTTTATCTTTCGCAATAAACTTCTGGTTAAAAAATACAAATTTTATAAAAATTTAATCTGTCCTCTTCGACAAAACAGATGCCTCGTCCATGTCCGCATCATCCGGTTCCACATCATCCCTCACAACACGGAAATCAATAGTTCGCATGATTTTGTCTGTATCCGCCACGATCACTTTGACCTTCTGGCCAAGCTTATAGTGTTTGTTCGTGCGCTCCCCGATCATCTCATAGGACGACTCCTCGTAATGGTAAAAATCATCGGTCAGAGACGTCACATGCACCAGTCCTTCCACCGTGTTTGGAAGTTCTACATAGAATCCCCATTCCTGCACGCCGGAGATAACGCCCTCAAACACCTGACCAATACGTTCTTCCATGTATTCTACTTTTTTGAGTTTATCTGTCTCGCGCTCCGCCTCATCTGCTCTCCGCTCCATCTCGCTGGAATGTTTTGCAACCTCCGGCAGAATACTGTCATAATGTTCGATCCGTTTCTGGTTCATCCTGCCGCGCAGGTTGTCCTTGATGATCCTGTGGATCTGCAGATCAGGGTAACGACGGATCGGTGAAGTGAAATGGCAGTAATAATTTGTGGCAAGTCCGAAATGCCCGGTGCTGACTGTCGTGTATTTTGCCTGTTTCATGGAACGCAGTGTCAGGCGGCTGATCAGAGCCTCCTCCGGTGTACCGTCAATTTTCATCAATAATTTCTGCAATTCCTTCGGATGGATCTCATCCTGTCCGATATGGATCGTGTAGCCGAAATTGTTGATAAAGGTTCCTAATTTTTTGATTTTTTCGGTGTCCGGATTATCGTGCGTCCGGTATACAAATGGCAGTTCCTGCCAGAAATAGTCCTGTGCCACTGTCTCGTTTGCGATGAGCATAAAATCCTCGATGATCTTCGTCGCAACATTCCTGTCATACGGTTTGATGTCGACCGGTTTTCCCTGCTCATCCAGAATGATTTTTGTTTCCGGGAAATCAAAATCGATTGAGCCACGCTTCATTCGTTTCTTCCGTAATATTGCGGCGAGCTCCTTCATCCGCTCAAACATCGGCACAAGTTCTTTATACTCTTCGATCTCCGCCTCGTCATGTTCTTCTAAGATTTTTTTTACGCTGGTATAGCTCATGCGCCTGTCCACTTTTATGACGGTCTCTGCAATGGTGTGGTCGATCACATTTCCTTTTTCATCGATCTTCATGATACAGCTTAACGCCAGACGGTTCTCTCCTGCATTCAGTGAACAGATTCCATTTGACAGTTTGTGTGGAAGCATCGGTATCACGCGGTCGACAAGGTATACGGACGTTCCTCTTTTGAGCGCCTCCACGTCGAGTGCGCTGCTCTCCTGCACATAGTTGGATACATCGGCAATGTGGACTCCAAGTTCATAAAGATCACCCTCTTTTGTGAGCGTGATCGCATCATCAAGGTCTTTTGCGTCCTCCCCATCGATCGTGACCGTCTGCCAGTCACGCAGATCCATTCGCCCAGCCATGTCTGCGACACTGACTTCATTCGATACATTTTCCACCTGTTTCATGATCTTTTGGGAAAACTCCACCGGGAGATCATATCCCTTCACAATAGACATGATATCTGTCCCCGGATCGTTGATATGTCCGATGATTTCAACGACTTTTCCCTCCGGCTTTTTGCCGTTTTTTCCATAATCTGTGATCTCCACCACAACTTTGTGCCCGGAAACCGCTCCCTTTGACCGCTCCAGCGGAATAAAAATATCCTGCGCAAATCTCGGATTGTCCGGCACTGCAAATCCAAAGTTTTTACTTTTTTCATAAGTGCAGACAAGCTGCTCTGTTCCTCTGGATAAGATCTTTGTCACCGTTCCCTCTTTGCGCTTTCCACTGCTGTTTTTTGACAGCGTGATCTGGACGGTATCCTTATGAAGCGCTCCGTTCGTCTGTGCAGCCGGGATGAAAATATCTTCTTCCTCTCCCTCCACAGTCACAAAACCAAACCCTCTCGGATGTGCAGTAAAAACGCCTGTCAGATATTTTCCCTCTGATTTTACATATTTTCCCCTGCCGGATATCTCTACTTTTCCATCTGCAGTGAGTGCGTCTAACACTTCCAATAATTCCCCGCGCTGTGATTTCGGCACATTTAATACAATTGCCATCTCTTTTGCCTTCATCGGCACATAGAGTTCATCACAGATGAAATCGTAGATCATTTTCTTTCGTTCCTGTAATAATTCTTTGTTCATAACTTCTCCATTTTCCTATAGTATACGATCATTTTTAATATTCTGATAATAGAATGGCAAAAAAAAGACTGTCGTATTCACGACAGTCTTTTGCGTTTCTTAAAAAATTCCCAGATTCAATACAGCAGCAATCACAACAAATAAGACAACCAGAATCTTGGTTCCTGTTACCAGTCTTCCCTCCATGGAACGTCCTTTGTTCTTGCCCCAGTAAGTATCAGCTGCTCCGGCGATCGCTCCAAGTCCTGCTGACTTACCTTCCTGCATTAAAATGATAACTGTCAATGCAATACTGATTATAATAAAAATAACTGTTAAGATTATTTTTAAAACTGCCACTTTATCTTCCTCCTACGATTATAAACTCACAACTTAAAGCAGTATAACACATACCTGCCATATTTTCAACTGTTTTTTGTCTCCTCTGATGTGATCGCGCCATCCATCAGCTTGATCAGCTCCAGTGTACTGCGAAAATTTTTCGTGATATTCTTATCTGCCCAGGTCACCTGTCCCTGCCAGCTTGCATTATCTGTATGATTGATTTTTACAATAAATGTTCCCTTTTGATTTTCAGCCATAATTGCCACCTTTTTCTCTTTTGTTTATATTATCACAGAATGCGTTAAAAAAAACGTTACAGTTCGCTTTTTTTCACTGCGTCATCCACAAATACGACCAGTTCCATATCGCTGCAAAAATGCTTTCGGATTTTCTGCTCCATCCAGACCACATCTCCCTGCCAGCTTGCATTCTGTCTGGAAGTTACACCGACAAGAAATGTTGCCAGCTTTCCACGGAACTGCATCAATGTCTGACTGTCATAAATGACTGTCATGTGTTCTTTTGCCGGAACTTTCTCCCTTTCACGCTCAATAAAATTCCTCGTCCTCATGGCAGCCTGCGGATAACCGATGATATCATAAAATCGTTCCATTTCTATAACCAGCGTGGCAGAATCCGGAAAAAATGTTTCTTCTTTTTTATACCGGTGAAAGTATCGTCCGTAGATGTCCCCATTTTCCACACCGTCCACACATACCATAACCATATTCGGCAATGATTTTTCAATTGTCATAAATGAATCTGCTCCTTACTCTCCCCACATGGAATCCATATTGTGAAAATGTGCACAGTCATCTGCCTCCCTGATCTCCGAGATTGGCGCTGTGCTATATTTTAAATAATTCTTTCTGGACGCTTTCTCAAAATATCCATTAATTCTTTCCACAACAATGGCACAATCCTCCTGCCGGATTCCTAAAAGCAGCATCAGGAACTGATTATCACTGTATCTGGTAAACATATCCCCGCGCCGGAGAGAATTACGGATTGCCTGTTCCAGTTCCTCTGCAACCTTGCCAAGGCGTTCTCCTTTCTCCAACGGAACTCCTTTTCCATCCGTCATGGTACACAAAAGAAGATAGGCAGACTGCCCTGAACGCTCGATCACTCTCCGCACATACCGGTATCCTTCCACAAAAGAAAGATAACTGCAGAAAAAAGCTCCATCGTCTTTTTCTCTCTGGTTTAATCCCTCCTGGATCTCATTCACATGATCCGCTTTATCATGCTGGTACACTTCTAACTGCCGGAAGCGTTCTTTCATCTGATCGGACGGTGTGAGTCCCAGTTCCTTATATAAAAGCTCCGTTGTCGTCTCATACAGCACCATCGCTTCATCCTGCCTGTCCATCGCAATGAGACTGTCCATCTGCCAGATCTGCCAATCCTCCAACGGATAGATGACCGCTGCTTTTTCTGCACAGTGATAAAGTTTTTGGTAATCTTTTTCATCTTTTAAAATCTGGCATAATGCGCGCATGGCATTTGAAAAAAGATTTTTATAATAGACATTTAAAACAACTGCCCATCCTTCTGCACCAAGCTGCGGCAGAAATTCCCCACGATACAGTTCACATGCTTCTTCTATATAAGACTTTTTCTTCTCCGGGTCACTTTCCTTCCCAGCCTTATCCAGCAAATCCTCAAACCGGTGTGCATCCAGTTCATAAGGGATCCCGGAAGTCCAGTAATAACTTCCCCCTCTGATCGTCACATACTCGTCTTCCGGCAGTCCGGCTGCCGCTAAAAGTCTGCGCAGGCGAAATACAGTTGCCCTGAGACTGTTTGCCGGGTTCGACATCTCTTCATCGCCAAAAAGGTCTGACAAAAGTTTTGCTCTTGCAACGCCCTTCTCTCCCGCCTGCAATAAAATCTGCATTAACTGGTTTGTCTTTGTTGTGGTATTCCGCTCAAATGAAACCGGATTTCCCTCATATTCGATCGAATAAGTTCCAAACATCTGTACTTTTAAAACGGATTTTTTCATATGTACCTCCGTTATCTGTCATTTTTTTCCAGTTCATCTGTAATATCATACCATATTCTTTCATTTCATGAAAAGAAATCCTTTTACTTTTTTTGACATTTTTCCCGATTTTCGTATTTTTATCATTTTCTTTTTATCTTTCATACACTATAATATGATCAAAGGGTCAAACGGTATCATCGATGCATGCCTGCATGCAGTCCGAGGTATATCTTAGTGGCCCGCGCTACACCGAGAAAGAATATTTAAGGAGAAACAATATGACCCCCAGAACAAAGGGACGTTTCATATTACTTCCAATGCTCCTGTGTGTCTGTCTTATCTTCTGTTCCTGTGGCAGTAACGAGAGTACCGAAAAACCTTCTGCAGTATCCTCTGACACTGCAGCAAAGGATTCATCTCCGGCTACCACAGATGCTGCCGGATCCCGGGACAATACTCCTGTTGTACTGACAGGCAGTGCAGACGGCACCGTTACCTATGGAAACGATTCTGTTACAGTGGATGCCTCCCATACGGAAGAAGGCTATCTTATGGTTTCCTACTTGGGTTCCAATTCCAAAGTCAAATTGCAGATCACAGGTTCTGATGAGATTACTTACACATATAATTTACATGATGGTTATGAAACCTTTCCCCTCACTTCCGGAAGCGGTTCCTACACCGTCGGCGTATTTGAAAATATTGAGGGAACCAGTTATTCCACCCTTTTTACACAGGCAATTGATGTGACGATCCAGGATGAATTTGGTCCATATCTGTACGCAAACCAGTATGTAAACTTTTCAGCAGACTCCAAAGTCATCTCCAAAGCCATGGAACTCTCTGCATCTGCCAATGATGATCTGGAAGTAATTGAAAATGTCTATAATTATATTATCACGAATTTTACTTATGATTATGACAAGGCTGCATCTGTGCAGAGCGGCTATCTGCCTAATGTAGATGAAGTTCTTGCAAGCCAGACCGGAATCTGTTTTGATTACGCCGCTGTCATGGCATCCATGCTCCGCTGTGAGAGGATTCCCACCCGCCTCGAAGTAGGTTATATGGGTGATGTCTACCATGCATGGATCAGTACTTATATCAAAGATAAGGGCTGGGTAAACGGAATTATTGAATTCGATGGAAATGATTGGAAACTAATGGATCCGACTTTTGCTTCCACAAGTTCCGATCCAAAAGATTTTCTTACCCAGACAGATGAATACATTACAAAGTATGTCTATTAACAGGAGGTTTTTCTCTTATGAATAAAAAGAAACAGCAGATGTTGGGCAACCTTGAAATCGCCGCATTCTGTGACCAGCTTTCCATGATCGTTTCTGCAGGAATTCCAATCTATGAAGGAATTTCCATTCTGCAGGAGGACGCACCGGAAGAAGAAACTGCCGAAATTTTATCTGTTATCAGCAATTCCCTCGATCATGGAAGTTCTTTCTGTGATGCCTTAAGGGAAACAAATGTATTTCCCAAATATGTTCTGGATATGATCGAGATTGGTGAACTTTCCGGCAAACTCGAAGAGGTATTAAATGCACTGACCGAATATTATAAAAGGGAAGAAAGCATTCAAAACAGTATTAAAAATGCCGTTACGTATCCGCTGCTCATGATTGCCATGATGCTTGCCGTCATTTTGGTGTTAATTGCCAAAGTACTTCCTGTTTTTCATCAGATCTATATCGAATTGGGAAGTGACCTGACCGGTTTTGCCGGAGCGATGATGAGATTTTCAGATGCATTAAACCAGTATCTGTTTGTGATTGTGATCGTTCTCATTGCAGCTGCCGCAGGCATTTTTCTTATTTTCAGATCTGACGCAGGGCAAAAATTCTTGAAGAAAAGACCTCTTGCATTAAGCACCGCTGCCAGCCGTTTTGCAAACTGCATGGCGCTTGCATTAAGCAGTGGACTCGATACGGATCAGGGACTTATGTTTGCAGAACAGCTTGTAGATAATCCTTACATGGCTGCCCGCATCAAGAAATGCCGCGATCTGACCGCTTCCGGCAGGGGATTTGCCGAGGCGATCTTAACTTCCGGTATTTTCAGTAAAATCTACGCTTCCATGATCACGATTGGTTTCCGTACGGGGTCTATGGATGAAGTCATGCATAAGATTTCTGAGGAATATGAGGAGGAAACAGACAAACAGATTGCAAAGTTTATCTCTGTATTAGAGCCAACCTTAGTCATTATCCTGTCCATTTTCATAGGACTCATTTTAATTTCTTTCCTTTTACCTCTCATTGGCATTATGTCAAGTATCGGCTAAAAGTAATCGAAACAGCGAGGTTCTTTTATGATACGATTAAAACAAAAAAAGAAAAAACAATATAAGCAGCTATTGTATTCTATCGTTCTTCTTGCTTTGCTGCTGTTTGTATTCGGTTTTGCGGCTGACCGCATCCGCCTTTCCAATGAATCCGAACAGACAGCTATTTTAGAGAAAGCGGTCACCCGGACGATCACAGAATGTTATGCTTTAGAGGGCAGTTATCCACCTGATATTGCTTATCTCACCGCGCACTATGGTCTGACCTATGATTCAGACCAATATCTGATCGACTATCAGTACATTGGCTCAAATTTAAGACCAGATGTCACTATTATTAAAAGGAACTGATTTCTATGCTTGAATTAAAGAAAACACCGGAGCATACGATCGACCGTGTCTTCCTGCTTGCACTGCTGGCGCTTTTTGCCGCCACTGCATTTTTAGTTGTCTCCATCGGAGCAAAACAGTATCATTCGATTGCAGACAGCATGACCGCAAATTATGAGACCCGTACCGTATCCTCTTATCTGGAAGAAAAAATGAATCAAAATGATATGGCAGGTTCTGTCGCAGTCACATCCATCGGTGCCTTTCCTGCCATCGCCTTATCTGAGACTGTGAATGACACGATCTACACAACCTATATCTACTGTTACGATGGATATCTCCGTGAGATCACAGTTTCCGATGGAACAACTGTTTTACCGGGAGATGGGCAGAAAATCATTGAAACCAAGGCACTTGCCATTGATTTGGTCAGCTCAAATCTTTACTGCTTTACCATTACGGATACGACCGGATACACCTATCCGCTTTATATCTCACTGAATGCAAAACAATCGTAATTTGCAAAAGGAGTTTTCATGAATCAATACCGCCACTCAAAATCCAGTCTCTTTTTGATGGAGATTATTTTAAATATTCTGTTTTTTTCGATTCTTGCAACATTTTGTTTACAGATATTTTTCAAAGGATACCAGCTCTCGAAAAGCACAGAAAAACTGCATCAGGCAGTGACCGCATGCACGTCGATCGCAGAAATCTGCCAGAGTACAGATTCCCCGGAGGAAACCCTAAGTTCCATCTATCCGGAATCCATGAGTCTGGACGCAACGATTTTGATCTACTATGACAGGGATTTTCTTGCCTGTGGAAAACAAAACGCTGTTTATCGGGCAACGGTAGATTTTTTACCGGATCAGCTTGCCACCATCCACATCACCTTTTTGGATACCAGCACTGCTGAAACACTTTATGAACTGTCAGCTTCCTGCTATCAGCCAATTTCCCTAAGCACAACAGGAGGTATGCAGTATGAATAAGCAAAAAAAAGAATTTATCCATATCGGTTTTTCATCCATCCTGATGGTTTTTACCATGTTATGTCTGGTGACTTTTGCGACGCTCTCTCTGATCACTGCAAATTCAGATTACAGATTAAGTCTTAAGGTTGCAGAAAAAACAACCGCCTATTACGAAGCAGATACTGCTGCAAGGAACTATCTGCAGCAATTAGATCTGGCACTCGCAGACCTTTACGCAAACTGTGATGACAGTCAGACTTTTTTTGAAAAGGCTGCTGATCTGATACCGGAACTGAAAACAGAAGATACGCTGACCGCAGAATCGCCTACGATTGTAGGTAATTGTCCAACCTGCACATTTCAGGTTACGATCAACGATGTGCAGAATCTTTATGTTACATTAGAACTCCTTTATCCGGAACATCCCGGAGATGAATTTTATAAAGTCACACAGTGGCAGACCGTCACGAACAATGAACCTGTGATTGAAGATGGCTCACTTCATCTGTATCAGGGAAATTAATTATAAGAAAGGTTTGGTTATGAATATGAACGTCAGAGAAATTTTAGAAAATATCACAAAAAAGCATGCATCCGATATCTTTGTTGTCGCAGGCCGTCCGCTGACCTACAAAGTAAGCGGAAAGATGCATACTTATCAGGAAGAACGTATGAAACCGGATATGTGCCACGACTTTGTCACAGCGATTTATGAACTTGCTGGCCACCGCGATATTTCCCAATTTGAGACAACCGGTGACGACGACTTTTCTTTTGCCATTGTGGGAGTGTCAAGATTCCGTGTCAGCACTTATAAACAGCGTGGCTCTTACTCCGCCGTCATCCGAATCATCACATTCACTTTGCCACAGCCAAGTGAACTGATGATCCCGGATGCTGTGATGGAACTTGCCAACACCAACAAGGGAATGGTGCTCGTCACCGGTCCTGCTGGTGGTGGAAAATCAACGACATTAGCCTGCCTGATCGACAAGATCAACACCGAGCAGGAAGCCCATATCATCACATTGGAAGATCCATTAGAATACTTGCACACCCATAAAAAAAGTATCGTAAGCCAGCGTGAGATATGCACCGACACTGAAAATTATCTCACGGCTCTGCGCGCTTCCCTTCGTCAGAGCCCGGACGTGATCCTGCTCGGTGAGATGCGTGATTATGAGACGATCAATACAGCCATGACTGCTGCCGAAACCGGACATTTGATTTTTTCAACGCTTCACACCATCGGGGCTGCCAATACCATCGACCGGATCATCGATGCATTTCCAGCTGCTCAGCAGCATCAGGTAGCGGTACAGCTCTCTATGGTATTACACGCAGTCGTATCCCAGCGTCTGCTCCCGACCACGGATGGAAAAATGGTTCCGGCTTTTGAGATCATGGTGTTAACGCCCGCCATCCGTAACATCATCCGTGAAGGTAAAACACATCAGATTGACGGCATGATCTACACCTCCACGAACGAGAATATGTTAGCGATGGATACCAGTATTTTCCGCCTTTATCAAAAAGGCATCATCGATAAAAAAACTGCTCTTGCAAATGCTTCCAACCCGGAAATGATGAGCAAGAAAATAGGAGCCATTTAGGCTCCTATTTCTTTCGGATTATCTCGGCTTTCCCATATCTTGCAGATTCTTTTAACTCTTCCTCAATACGGAGTAACTGATTGTATTTGGCGGTTCGTTCTCCTCTGCACGGTGCACCGGTCTTGATCTGTCCGGCATTCACTGCCACCGCAAGATCTGCGATAAAGGCATCCTCGGTCTCCCCGGAACGATGGGAGATCACTGCCTGATAACCAGCACATTTTGCCATCTCGATCGCCTCCATCGCTTCTGTGACGGTTCCGATCTGATTTACTTTAATGAGAACTGCATTTGCGACGTTTAAATCAATTCCGCATTTAATCCGCTTTGGATTTGTCACAAAAAGGTCATCCCCTACAAGCTGGACTCTGCCGCCAATGCGTTTTGTCATTTTCTGCCAGCCTTCCCAGTCATCCTCAAATAAACCATCCTCGATCGACACGATTGGAAATTCTTCGATCAGTTCCTCATACAGGGCGATCATCTCATCTGCACTCCGCTTGACACTGTCCTTACAATAGTCCTTTGCGGAACCTTCTCCGGCTCCCTCTTCCGGCTCTTTTCCTGCCGCTCTGGATTCTCCCGGAAAAATGTATAATCCCGTCTCCTCGTCATACAGTTCACTTGCCGCTGCGTCCATGGCAAATACCACGTCATCCCCTACGTGATAGCCTGCCTTTTCCACTGCCTTCTGTAAATAGCGGAATACTTCCCTCGTGTCCTTGACATCCGGCGCAAATCCGCCCTCGTCCCCGACTGCAGTGCTTAATCCCTCCTCGTTTAAGATCTGACGTAGGAAATGATAGATTTCTGCTCCCATACGGAGTCCGTCATGAAAATCGAGTGCTCCCACCGGCATAATCATAAACTCCTGAAAATCAATGGAATTTTTTGCATGCACTCCACCGTTGATGACATTCATCATCGGAACCGGAAGAATGTGTGCTGCCGTTCCTCCGAGATAACGGTACAACGGCTGTTCTAATGCTTTTGCCGCGGTTTTGGCACACGCCATGGAAACGCCAAGAATTGCATTTGCACCAAGATTCCCCTTATTATCCGTGCCATCCTCTTCCACCATGATGCGGTCGATTCCTGCTTGATCGAGCACATTAAAGCCAATGAGTTTTTCCCTGATCTTCTGGTTGACGTGATCCACTACTTTTCGGACACCCAACCCAAAATACCGTTCCTCTCCATCCCGAAGTTCGATTGCCTCAAAACGCCCGGTGCTTGCGCCCGACGGAACGGACTCGCGCGCCGTGATCTTTTTTCCGGTTGTCTCTGTCTCGGCGGTCACTTCCACTTCGACCGTCGGATTTCCCCTGGAATCTAAAATTTCCCTTGCATGAACATCAATGATTTTAATAAATAAAGACATACTTTCCTCCTTGCTTGAACTGCTTTTTGGAATAGTATGTCTTTTGCTGTTTCATATTATGTAATTTTTCTGATGCATCTGTTTTATGAATTTTCTTCCGGATTCAGATATTTACCAAATGCCTTCTTATAATAAGCTGCAAAGAAGTATCCCATCAGTCCGAAGCCATAGACTAATGTTAAGAAATTAACAAGCAGTACCGTCGTATTTGCCCAGACGAGTAAGATCATCAAAATTGCCATCTGAATGGTACACTTCATATTGCGCAGTGCCATAAAAAAGGAATAACGGATCGTATCTTTCACCGGATTCACGAATCTTGACTGGACACCAAACACATAAAGCAGTGATAAAAAATACGGAATAGCAAGGATCATTGCCGCACCCTGCATACACACACCAAGTGTATCTTTTGCCTGATTCCCCATCATAAAATCAAATCCTAAGAGAATTCCAATTACAAGATAGATTAACCAGATTTCCGTTGCCTGTTTAAAATTTTCTTTAAAGGATGAAAAGAAATTAGAGGTGACATACCCCTCCTTATCATGCAATTTCATGCTCGCATAAAGCAATGCGCTCGTCGATGCGCCAATCGTAAAAATCGGCAGTGAACAGATCACCCAGTATAAATTGAGAATAAAAATCTTTCCAATCGTATCGATTGCACGAAAAACAGCATTATCCACATCAAAAATTCGATTCCACATAATTAAAACGTACCTTTCCAGACTTTTCTTCTATTAGTCTACACGCATTTATTTTATCTGACAAGTGTCATACAGCTTCTGAATATACGCTTTTGCCTGCACTGCATTTTCCGGCGTCGTATTTTCTAAAGTTGTATGGATATAAGGCTTTTTCTCTTTGATAAAACGAATAATCTGCGTATAATCCATCTCCCCGGTTCCCGCAGCCACCGAAACCAGTGCTCCATCTTTTACGATAAAATCTTTGATATGGATCACTGCGATATCCTCCCCAAGCACCTCAATCGCCTCCGCGATAATGGATTCGCGCTCTTTGTAATTACTGATGTCCAAAAGATTGACTGGATCAAAAATAATCTGCAGATTCGGAGAGCCAATTTCATCCAGCACTTTTCTTGCTCTCTTCGGATTGCATACAATATGCTTATACACCGGTTCAATTGCTAAGATCACACCCATTTTTTCCGCATACTGCACGACCGGTCTGACATTTTTGATAAAAATATCCAATGCCTCTTCCGAGTGATTCCGTTCCTCAAAACTGTAAGATTCATTCACAGCACCTGTCTCAGTTCCCACGACGCCTGCTCCAAGGAGCGATGCCATACGGATATGCGCCATATAGCGGTGTACGTTCTTTTCCAAAGCTGCCTGATCCGGTGTTGCAAGATTCAGATAACATCCCAGTACCGCAACATCCAGATGATGCGCTGCAAAAAGTTTTTTCAGATAACAGGAAAAACCGGGTGTCAGCGCACTGTCTGCCACAGAGTACTCCGAGATTACTTTTTTCAAAGCAAGATGCGCACAGGAAAATCCCTGTTCCTCTGCGATCGCCACACGTTCTTCCAATGTCCCTTTTTTTGTATCATGTAAACGGATTCCTATCTGCATATCCTCTTCCTCTCTGATTTTTCAAACATTTATCCTTCTTTTATTTCTGTATCATTTCATCCACATCAACTGCTTCCACCGGCGCTCCGTCTGCCCCAGTCACCTGCACGTGATCTAAAACCAATTTTTCCACATTGTGTACATAAATACCTTTTTTACTGCATGGTTCCACACCATTTGACATGATTGGAACCCCCATCTCTGCCTCTTTTGCAAAAGAGATCTCTACATTCTTCATGGTAATGCTCTCAATCTTGCTCTCCGGCAGTCCATCAAAATAAGCCGCTGCGACATGACAATTCTCTGCCTTAATATTTTCAAAGCAGAATTTCCGCATTTCCGGTGTCCGCTCATCCACCGGATAGCACGCCCTCGACTGCACATACTCAGTTCTTCCATCCGGATCGCAGAAATAGAACGCATTGGCGGTAAACGGTGTCATCACATGATCCATTTCAATGTCCCGGAATGTGATTCCGTCCAGCACCGAATCTTTGCCCCTGCCCCGTCTTGTCTTGATGCGGAGTCCACGGTCTGTGTGTGAAAAGCAGCATTTTTCCACCAGCATGTTTTTCACACCGGCTCCAATCTCGCTTCCCACTGTGACCGCTCCATGTCCGTTTTCCATAAGGCAATGGCAGATGTGTGTGTTCTCCGCCGGTGTTTTGTACTTCCGTCCCATATAGATTTTTCCTGATTTCACCGCAATGCAGTCATCTCCAAGTGAAAAATGCACACCTAAAATCTCTACATTTTTGCAGGATTCCGGGTCTAATCCGTCTGTGTTTGGAGACTGTTTCGGATTCTCCACCAGAAGATCACAGAATCTCAACTGATCACTGAAATACGGATGAATCACCCACGCCGGGCTGTCATGGAAATACAGTCCCTGCACATTTACATTTTCACAGTGATTTAAAAACAGCATTCTTGGACGGAATGCACCCACCATCACTTTCTCATTCTTCCACCAGTTCTCGTGGTTTGCACAACTGCATTACTCCCTGTATGGAGGAAAAGGAACTTCAATCCTTGTATAGCGGATGGAGTGAAGCTGTCAAAAAAGTAATAGGACAGAATAACTAACTGAATATATCGTAACTTTTAATA
>OGKR01001186.1_pt1 | contig 20834 bp, 19 predicted proteins | sample 1572431 | NCBI WGS metagenome assembly OGKR01 (sample SAMEA2582079, study PRJEB24529) | metagenome | biome: Human gut stool | place: China | collected 2011 | reverse complement strand
ATTTCTTTATATATACGAGAAAACTCTATATCCTTACGAATTAAATCGAGATTTAAAAATGACAGAAGCATTTCCAATGTCTTTTTTGCGGCATCCTGTACATCCGGTTGGATGATTGATTGAATATCGGGTTCTGTTTCAAAGTATGAATTAATGGAAAACAGAGATAAAAATGTGTATTTCCTCATCACTGCACACTTAGCCATCAGACCACGACGCATCATTTCAAAAAAATCATCTGTTTCATATACCTTATATTTACATATATATTTTTTTGTTAAATCCGCTGCATAATTCCATAGAAAAAGATATAACTCCAGTTTGTTATGAAAATAATGAAACAAAAGTGATTTGGATATTCCGGCTTCTGCCGCAATTTCTGAAGTTGGTGCCTTCTTATATTGATTCGTTGCAAATACTTTATATGCAGCATTTAATATTTGCGATTGTTTTTCTTCCGGCAATGCATAAAATTTTTCATTCATAAGCTGCCTCCGTTGACCGATTCGGTTAATACGAGTATATACCCATTGACCGATTAACGGAAGACCTCATTTGATCATCAAACAACAACATAACTTATTACCTGCTATTAGCAGATACTCCATATAATCTCTAGTTGAAATCACCGATCACTGTGGTTAGCAACACACTCTGGACTCGCACCATCTCCTATAGACCATAAAGGGAGTATCATTATCGTAGAACAGTCGCAACCACGGAATCCCCACAATTCCTCTTTTGCATGGATGTTATCGCTCCCGGCATCTCACATCAGGCAGATCAATCAAAAGAATACCTGATAAGCTATCTCCTTTGTGTCTGCCCTACCGATCCTGGTGCATCTGCGACACGGCGCAATGCGTAACTGCTCCTATAAACAAAATAAAAAGGTAACTAAGAATTTTTTCTCAATTACCTTTCATTATCGTTCCATACAACATATAACGGATGGAAACAGGATATAACCCTCCTCTAGATTTTTATCACAACTCCTCTCCCCCACGGGAATCATCATTCATTTTTTTGAAGTTCTTTCACCACTTTTTGCGGGATAACAAAATGAAGTGTTCCCATGGAAGCCGGTGCTACATCCCCCTCTGCAAAGCAGATCACTATTTCATCTTTTCCATTGATATAAAACTGTTGGTTTTCATCAATCTTGTCAAACAATGCTGCCGGTGTATCTGTATCCAGAAAATACACATTATTTTCATCCTTTTTCATATTTTGGCGCATCTGTTTCTTGATCTGTGCCGTAAGTACATCTACATAATCCACATTCTCCGGGAACAGATCCGATAATTCCAGCAGTTTTCCGGTACTCTTTTCTATCGTATAGAAGGCATCCGCCTGGTATCCATCTGCCTGGGAGGAGAACGCAGACAGCATAACACAATAATATTTCGAGGAGTTCGTGACCACCTTGCTATCCACGGTCAGAGAGGAGTAGCCTAATGCCCCGACCTGCTTCTTAAATTCTTTGAGCAGCTTCTCGGTCTTTTGCTCCATCTGCGCATTGATCTCTTTGACTGATTTATGCGCCTGTTTTCCGGTTTCCCCGGAGTCATCCGTCCCTGCCCTATCTGCATAGATTTTGTTCCATTTTACGTCTGCACTATGCCTTCCATCATCAAACCGGTATTCCCGGAATGTAACAAGCTTAAAATATTCTCCTATCACCGGCAGACTCTGCATGGCATGAGCCGTTGCTTTATTAAGATTTGGAAGCAAAATACTCAATGCCAGCATGGCTGCCATGCCGGCAGCAACATACCATCTGTGAGAATGTTTCTTCCTGACAGCACAAGCAGCATAATCTGCTTCCTTCACATAGCAGTCCCGTATTCCTCCCATTGCCTGCAGCAGTTCCTTGTTGCTGATTGTATTTTTGATCCTTCGGCTCATCTGATTCCTCCATTCCATGCATTTGAAAATTCGTTACTATCCGTTCTATCGGTCAGACACTGCATGATATTCCTTCATCAGCTTTGTATTTTCCATAATAAACGGCTTTGCCGTATCCTGACCCCATTCCGTGTCATACATTCCCATCAGATAATCATTCAGCTGTTCTTTGCTTTCAAAACGGGTTACCTGATAAGGAAGCTGGAAGGACAGCTTTTCAATAAACAGATATTTATGATTCTTTGTCGGCACCAGCACGCCGGTATGTCCCACAAACAGTTCATTTTCCGTTTTGCTGAAACTGGAATGCAAAACGACACTGATCAGGGTTGCCTTTGTCTTACCGGAAACAGAAATCTTTTTGTTTTTCCAATCCTTCGCCCATATTGCTGCATGCTTTGCCACATTCTTCGTATATTTCGTCTGCACCGTAGAGAATACACTTTCAAATGCTTTTCTCTGCTTTCCTGAAAACTTTTTCGTTGGTGCATTCTTTAACGCATCCTGATCCATAAACAGCTGCGACGTATTCGCTTTTCCGGTATTGCCGACCTTAATATAGTCCTTCATCAGATCATAGGCAGTGATCCTGCAGTTATAACCGATAAACAGTTTGTTTTTCTTCAGCCAGAGCTTACTGATCCGGTTTTCATTATATACTGGTGGCTTTTTTCCCATCTTTTTGAAGCCTTTTTTTACCAGACTGGTATTTTTGATGGTTTTATTGTAGCTTACGACATCTTTCAGCCAGGCATCTGCTGTTTTGGCAGAGATTCCCGCTGACAAAAGAGCACTCCTTACTTCTTTTCGCGACTTTGCATCTGCAAGATTGGAATATGCCGGCTTCTGTTGTTCTGCCGCCACAGACACCTCTCCTGCTGCAAACATATTGACTAACATTGCAGTCAATAAAACATAACACAATATCTTTTTCTTTGACATAACTATTACCTCATTTCTTAATGCAGCCCTGATTTTTTTCACGGGCTTGTTTCTAAATATGATATCCTTCCTTTTGCAAATGTATCTTTAAGGACTTCCGCATACGGTGCAATCCCACCTTGACTGCGGACTCCGTCATATGAAAATGCTCTGCAATCTGGTATATCTCATCCAGATAAAAATACCTTCGGACAAAGATCTGTCGTTTTTTTGACGGAAGTCCGTCCAGATACCGGTTGATTGCTTCCTCCAGATCCTTCCGGTCCATTTCCTCTCTCACATTATCATGTGCCAACGATGCACACTCCTTTAATTCCTCCAATGGCTGATCCACACTGTCCCCACAGCGTTTTCCGGCATGCAGATGATCATATCGGTTGATTGCCAGATTTCTGGTAATTTTACCCACATATGCCGACAAAATCTCAGGTACTGTCGGCGGAATGGACTCCCACAGCTTCATCCAGGTATCATTCAGGCACTCCCTGACATCCTCTCCATTTCCTAAAATACGATAGGCGATGGAACTGCAATATCTTTCATACTTGTCTACAGTATTTTTAATGGCAGCCTCATCACGGCACAGAAATTGTGCAATAATCTCCCGGTCATCCCATGCCATTTGTTCCCCCTTTGAATTGTATGATGATTCTGCCATTTTTTCCTCCTTTTGCTGCTGCAGGTCTATTCCTCCTGATTCTTTGTAATGCATTTCCGGCTGTTTTTATCTATTGTATCATAATATAGTTTTGCATAGGCTTTACATCCGGAAGAGGTCAGATGTACTCCATCGGATACAAACCACTTTTGGTGCCCTTCTGCAAGAGATGCCCAGTCAATAATCTGCACATTCCGGTATTGCTTTGCCATGGATCGGATCTGGTGATTAGACTCTTCCTGCCACTGCAAATGCTCCCCGAAGGCTGTGACCCAATAGATCTTCCGATCCTTTCCAATCGCACGGATCAGCTCTTTGCCGACAGCATCAGAAAAGGTTCCGTTCGTTCCCAGAGCAAGCACGACCGTATCTCCTAATTTTCCTTTTGATTTCAGGTCTTTAACAATATCCTTCGCCTGAATAACCTGTCTGGATACCTTGGCATCAATCATACAGTCCGGTAGCTTTTTCTTTACATCCCCAGAAGCACCAAGCAGAACGGAATCACCAATTGCGGTAATACTCTGCCCACGGATGCCGGCATTGTCATCTCGATCCGTTTTCTCTAAGGGAGCTTTTTTTATTTTTTCCGCTTTCACGGCAGCCGACACTTTCTCTTTTGAAGCTTTTACCTCGTTGGCAATTCTCCTGTGTTGTTGCTTAGACATTGCCTGTGCTTTTACGGTTGTATCCTTCACAGCGTCCCCCGGCAGATGATACGCTGTAATCACACAGACAGCCAGTACAATACAGGCTACAGAGAATCCGGTGCTGGTATAACCTACGACAACACCATCTCCCTTCGGGTTCTGTTTTTTCTTAGATTGAAAAAATACCATCAGTCCATGCATCGCAGATGCCGCAAAAACCATCAGTATCATCTGTACACACCAGGATACCGGGCCAAAGTTTTTCTTATAATACCCAAACAGGAAAATAATCGGATACATCCACAGATAAAGCTCATAACTTATTCTTCCTACCAAGGCAAAGGGACTTTTGTCCAGCCATTTCCCCATATTTCCCGCCGAAATCAGCAAAAGAATCAGTGCACAAAGTATCCCATCTGCAAACATTCCTCCTTGGTATATATACGGCATCTGCCCTTCCGCTATGAAATAGGTTCCCGTCATCACCACGAGCCCTGCTGCTGTCAGGCTGTTTCTAAACCATAACGGCAGCCTTCTTTGTACAAAAGATATCACATCCTTCTGAATCATTGCAATAAATATTCCCAAAAACAGGGCATATATTCTTGTATCTGTCCCATAATAAAGTCTTGATACATCCTCTGTCGGGCGATAGATAATGCTCATACGAAGTCCACCAAGAATCACCAGAACAAGCACAGCTGTTCCGGCAGCCGTCATGGATGTATGCTTCTTCAGTTTCCGAAGAAGCCAAAATAGCAGCGGCCACATAAGATAAAACTGCATTTCTATGGCAATCGCCCACAGATGTGTGTATGGTGACTGCTGGCTCATCCTTGCGAAATAAGATGCATTCTGCCGGATCTGCCAGAAATTGTTATATCCCCCGACAACGCTTAATACTTCACCGCCCTTGCCCTTTGCCACCTCCGGCATACTGACCGCCAGAATGCCCCACACTGCAATGATCATTATGAGCAGAGGCGGATAAATCCTCATACAACGCTTCTTATAGAATCTGCCTGCTGCATATTCCCCATGTTCCAGGTCCCATATGGATGTTTTATAGATCAGATATCCGGACAGTACTAAAAACATATTGACTCCGAGAAAGCCGCCCGGAAACTGCCCCGGCATTACATGGTAAAGGACAACTCCCAATATAGCAAAACCCCTTAACGCATCCATCCCTTCTATGTGCCGTTTTTTCTTTTGTTCCTTCATTTTCCTGCTTCCTTCCTACTGCAATAAGTTTTTTTGCGCGCTATATATTATGACAGCAATTTGAAACAAAAGGTTACATTTTTATTATTTTTTTATCAAGAAGACAACCCCTTACCCATTTCGTCTTTTGTTTTTCCGATATTCACTTGGTGCGGTTTTATAGCGTTCTTTAAACACTCTGTTAAATGTTCTCTGACTGTCAAAACCGCTGTCCAGACAGATATTCAGGATCGTATCACTGGTATTTACCAATCTTGTGCATGCATAACTTAATCTGGCATCATTGAGATACTGATTGAAATTACGGTGAAATGTTTTAGAAAACACCCTGGATAATACATACTTGCTCACTCCAAGATCGCGTGCCATATCTTCCAAAGAAAACTGTCTCCTGAAATTTCCTGATATATAAGATACAGTACGATAAATTAAGTCATCACTTCCCACACAACTTTTTTCCACCAATTCCATTTTTCCTATACATCTTGCCAGCACAATTTGAACATAAGCTTGAACAATCATAGGTTCGTTTTCTTCCATTTGGATAATCGCCTGAATTGCATGATAAACATCTGGTTCAATCTGCCCCGCACGAATAACCGGATATTTAGGAGCATATCCTTGTATTTTATCTTTAAATACTCCTGCAAAAGAAGACGGAACCAAGATATAATCCGCCCGGCTCGTTTTTTCTGAAAACACTTGATAATGATGAATAATATCAGAAAAGACAAATCCGATATCACCCTTTTCCATATGATATAATTCCTGCCCCACTCCCATCTCAAGTGTTCCTTCCGTTACGCACACAATCTCCAATGCATTATGTAAATGTGGAGATACATGTTTTGACACTCTTTGCGCCGCATATACCTCTTCCTTTGTTTCCTTAAACGTCAAATGCATTGATACATCCCCCCTTTATTACTTAATTGTTGATTTCCTCTGCAACATTTGTCTACATTTTCTTTTAATTTGGCAAGCATTCTTATCCAGCCTGTCCTATAATGAACTTGCAAACAAGGAAAGGAGGAATACAAAATGAGCAAATTCAAAAATTATATGAACAACCTTTTAGCTTTCTATGAAGGATACTTTGAGCATATATATCATGCATAATCTGGCTAAAAGGACTATTTGTGAAAACTGAATACCAAAAAAGCAGACCACTTCACAAATGTGAAATGGTCCTTTTTTTATATGCAGTCCAAAAATCGCTGAAAAGCTGCCTTTCCTTCCGGTGTTCTTTTGTAAACACCTGCGCATTCCAGCACTTTTGCAAACACAAATCCTATTTCTTTTTGCACAATTGCATGAAGATTCTCTTCTGTAATTTCATAGTTTGGCAGCCATTTTTCTACCCAATCCGCTCCACCAATGGTGCCGCTGGATTCTGAAAATCAATATGTGCCAAACTTCCAACGGAACACGCCATCTGATCCATCAATCCACATGGTTTCCCAAAATATACATTTTCTGCAAATTGCCCAATCATGGCTATTTCAATTGGCGAAATTTTACCATCATTAAACAGATAGGATAAGATGGTTCCCATCAATGTTTCAAATGCAGCCGAGGAAGATAATCCCGCTCCGATCAGCACATCACTGGTAACAAAAGCCTGAAAACCACCTCTCCACGTTGATGATCTGTATGATTCCCACCAATTTCACTTCTGCCCGGTGCACCTTCTCCCTCTCCAAAATGTTCTGTATAACTCTCTATCGCCTTAATATAACTCTCTCTTTCATACGCTATTTTCTTCTCATCCACATAAATATCTTTCAATGTTTCATCATACATTCCATTTTTTATTTTTTTATCAAATCATGTGTTACCACAAACCCATCTGTTATGAAGTGACCTTTGTCAAGAGTAAATTCACAAAAAGCACCACAAACTTTTCCTTTCATTAAATTTTAACACTGGGTACAGAGGTAGAACCTCAGACTAACAGTCCCCGGCCTTGGCCACTCTGTTATACGTGGATTGGTTACCAACAGGTCAATGGTCCGCCGTGAATCTTGCCGTCTCCTAGCGTGAATCAAAATATATAAATATAATGTCAACAGAGGTGAGTCGCAAATAATCCGAACCTTAGAGTGCTCCAAGGCTCTACCTCTGTATCTAGTGTTATTTAGTTGTTTTGCAGATGTAATCTGACAGAGTCAGTTTCTTCTGCTTGATTACCCTTAAGAATATTCAGATAATTCTGTCAGGGACTTGTCGCCAATGGCGATGCGAAGCATCCTTGACTGAAACAGATGAATATTCTACTAACTTACATGTTCTGTCATCATACCCCAGATAAAACACGCTAATTCTCTTGCTATTGCTGTTGCTGCCACATTTCGATTAACTCCTTTGTTTAGAGTCATTTTGTAATACCTTCGTCGAAGCCTTTCATTTGCTTTATCTGCATACGCAATTACTTCCGGTGGATTTCCTTTCTGTCTTTGCTTCAATGCCACTGATTTGTGTCCTACATTTCCCCTTGTATAATTCTGGGCTGCTTCAACTAAAAGTCTTCGCAAGTGGCTATTTCCAGCTTTTGTTATGCTGTATCGATTAACTCTCGTATCACTGGAATCTTCACTTGGTACAAGACCTAAAAACGAAGCAAATTTCGGTGCTTTTTCAAATCTTTCAAAATCACCAACTTCGACAATCATTGAAAGGGCTGTATGTGTCTTAATCCCAAGAAGACAACTCATATGTTTTACTTTTTCTTCGTATCTTTCTACTGATGCAAGTTCCTCTATTCTTTCATCAAATCTGCTGATTTTTTCTGTTAAATATTCATACGTCAGAAGATATTCATCTAAAGCTTCTCTTTGTAAATCTGACAATTCTAAGGTTTTTAACCATTTCAGATGTGCAATCGTCCAATAAGTTTTTCCACCTTCAAAACGTTTTCCCTGTCTTAAAATAAACGCAAGAATCTGTTGTTTTACCTTTTTAAGATACAGCTTTTGGTCATCACGCATTCTAATATATTCCTTAACATCATTGTCATCATTATCTGGAACATATACTTCACTATAAGTATGAAATGCCAGACATCTGGCTATATTTGCGGCATCTCTTTTATCAGTTTTTACATGATGTGTATTAGTTACAGCCATTGTACTTGGAGCCAATATTTTGCAATCTACAGCATGATCTTTTAGTTGCTGATACAAAGAATAACCCAAACATCCTGCCTCATATCCACAAACAAATGAAGCCTCACCTTCATATCTTGAACGAACCTGTTCCATATATTTAAGAACAAGTTTGTAATCTGATGGTATTGTCTGTTTATATTCAACCTTATCTGTATCATAACTGTAACAACAAAGTGTGTACTGTTCCTTGTGGACATCCATCCCAACATAAACTATACTATTCATATGTGACCTCCTATTGTATGCGGTAATCCCTGTTACCTTATTATTCGTTCAAATAATATTTTACAGGTAAATCCACGAATCTACAATTGTGAGGTCACTTCATATTGTCTCCTAATAAACTACCAAAGATTATATTCTTCATTATCGACATAACCTTTTTCTCTTAACTCCGTAAGATATTTTATAGCAAGTTCTGAATTCCATTCTCCATTTTTCATTTTCATAAGTGGTGTTAAACAGTCTCTAAAATGGGCAAATGGCTTATCAAACAACTGGTTCTCCAACTCCTTCTCATGTTCAAGCAAGAATTCTGGAAGATAACATTCATAACAATAGTCGTTATCATCATTTACCCAAAATCTCCCCATTGCAGATGCCAAATATAAATTTGCCTCATTCGCAAACTCAATATATGCTAGCTTTGTTTTTGTTGTAATTACAACCGGATGTAGAAACATCATCAAATGAATTCGACCTCCTGTAGCACAGTCAATTGTGATCTGTAATTCCCAGCTAAATATTTCATTCTCTATCAATGTGAATAAATGAAAATCTTCCTTCATACAATATTCTTTTCTATCTTTTATTGTCATTTGAAATAATTTGGAATTTTTCACAACAATTTTTCTTAGTTTTTCCTTTTCTAATCTATTCATTTCATAATCCGCTCCTTATTTTTTTAAAATATCATTTATCAACTTCTGATACCTTATAAATAATTTCATGCTGTTTTTCCTCAAAGAAATATTCTTTATTGTCTATTTCATATAAGCTCTTTTGGAGCTTACCTGATCTTAAGAACATTTCCGCTGTAAGCAACTTTGATTTGAGTTGAAGTTCTCCTAGTTGCTCAATATCCTTATTTGAAAGCAAATACTCTATTGTTACGGAAAAAACTTGGCAAATCTTATTAAAGTATCAATAGAAGGATAACTTACAGCATTTTCGATATTTGAAATAGCACTTGGTGTTAATCCTATTTCTTTTCCTAGGTCACCTTGGGATAACCCTCGAGAAATACGTAATTTTGCTATATTTCTTCCTATGTATTTTATATCCATGTCCATGTGACCTCCTTATATTATAATTGAAATTTCCTCTAATCCCTGTATGCAAATAGTGAAATGCCAACACTGACAGTGTAGTCTTTTTATACATCCAACCTTTTATATGCAAAGTCCCTTTAAAGTCTCAATAATCTTATCTGTTCTATATTCTATAACCTTTTCAGATTTATCCAAAAAATCTTCTAAAAGTTCAAGATACTCATCTGCTTCATAATAGGCAATCTCTGGATCCGTGCCATTAGGGTCCGTTACCTTTAACCTTTCTTCTAATGGTGTTTTAAACAATAATACTGGTTCTCCATCTTTAAAATACGATTTTAAAAAGAACCGCTCTTCCCAATCTTCAATTTTTAGAAATGCAGGATTGTATTCTGGGTTCATCTGAAGTTGCATCTCGAATTTAGTTAAGTGAATATCTCCTCTTTCAACTTTTTCTTGATATTTAGCAACAGCTATCATAAACCAATCAAAATAGTCCCTCATTCCTTCGCATTCTTCTCTATTGTAATACCCTGCTCTTGCTCCGTTGATACCATTTCTCAAGGTTCCCCTATTAGGAATAACAATAAAATTTCCTATATAATGATAAGATTTGGAAAATTTTTTTATCTTTGCCCATAAACGTGGATTTTGTTCTACATTATAAAACTTAGCTCTAAAGGCGAAACTTCTATCCTTTTTCCTATCCTCTTTGCCAAATAAAGAGCCAAAGGAATTCATGGTGTCACCTCTAAAAGCATATTCATTATTCCAATTCCACGAACCCATTTTTTCAAATGTCAGGTCATATAAATCTCCCCACAAAATAATATAAATTGCTTGAGTAATAAGATACATATCCGGGTCAACAATATCACCGACATATGTTGTTAAATTTGTAAAATCGAAGTCTCTCAATTTCTCTATATCTCCATCCAAGACATCTCTCACAAAACCTCTCAAAATTTCAATGCTTTTACTATAATCAGTTGTTTTTTCGTAATCTCTTCTATCCATATTTTATCCTTCCTATAATATATTACTAACCTGCTCAAGTTCGTGCTATTAATTCTTTTTGCTAAACATCGATAAGTACCTTGCGAATATTTACGTAACTACGACCACAATCTGCATAATGTTATCCCCCCTCCTTCATCTGTATGGTGCATACAGACGCTTTCTGTAATAAAAGGCGGTGTCAGAACCGCCTTTTCTGTCTGTTGCATATAGTTTTATCATACTTTGAAACATTTGTCAATACTATGTGCATCATATAGTTTTATTTTTTTAAAACATATTGATTCTGCATCCTCTTTTGGTCGGCAATAATTACTTCCTTCTTCTCAAGGATTTCAAAATCAGTGGCTGTTGTTTTAACATATTTGTAGAAATTTCTTCCTAAAACACCTGCTACACCATTTTGGATTTTTTTCCAGTCATCTCCGTATAACTCGCATAATGTAAATGACATTCCTTTGGGCCATTTTGTTCTTGCAAGATTGGCAGCATATTCCACTGTAAAAATGTTTTTTTCAGACGCTTCCAGTTTTAAGCATTTCTTTATATAAGCTGTCTTATCCAAGCCAATTTCTTTTGCCTTTTCTTCAAGTTCCTTATTCTCTTCTTCTGATAGCAATAATTTAAAGTACATGATCTCGCCTCTTTTCTATATAGTCTATACAGATTATATGATAAATACAACCTCATGTCAATTTTTTATAAAACACACTTTCATAACCATCTGCCCAAAGCACCAAACCTTCCGCCCTCAGTGATATTTTTCCCAAATATTCATAGATTTGCATCAACAGATACATCTTCACTGAAAAAGAACCTTATGACATTTACATCAGCTTACTTTTTCTGCTTAACTGCAGTTTTAACCTCATGGTCAACATCCCCCAGAATTTACACGATATTAGGATTGACTGCTCTTCAGTAATCTACTAGTGACATGCAGTTCTTCTTTTGCTGCTAGTCCCATTTCAATGGCTCACATTGATTTTATGCACCACTAAAACCACATAGCCATTTTAGCAATCTCACCCTTTTGTTTCAAATGAGCATATAGATATCTAATCTTAACTAAATACTCTATTACCTGATTTTGTTTATCTGCATTTCTTCATATTTTCCAGCATCAGTCCGAATCGCATTTATAAGTACAAGATTCTTTTCATAATCTGGTGCAACACCTATTTTTTGTTTCACCTTGGTAATCAATGGAATCAGCGATGAACCGATATCCCCAGCAGATATAAAAGCCTCTGCCAGACTCTCAGTTTTTATCTGATAAAAATTCTGTGCTGTTGTTCCGGCTCTTATCAGCTCATCTGCAATCATCTGTGCTTTTCTATCCTCATATGACCTGCTGTTTTCTTCACTAATGGCACTTGCCATTTCGTAAAGTTCATCGAAACTGCCATGATATCCAGTATCCTTTTTTGCATACTGCTGTAACCGCTCAAATACTTGTATGGTGTCGCATAATTCTGTGCAAAGCAGCTGTGACTGAGTGGACACAGGTAAGGATTTGAAGGCAGAAAAGCTGTCTGGCAGTTGTGGCGTTGCTTGTGGTTCTTGCTGTGATTCTATCTGTGGCACTGGCTGTGGCTCTGTTTGTAACTGCATCTGTGGCTCTTCATGTGAATCTGCCTGTAGTTCTGCTGGTACTTCAGTCAGATTATCTGATGCCGGATTCTGCACTTTATTTACTTCCTCATTTGCCATGACGATTTCAGGATACTTCTCCCTCACATACTCATCATATGATGGAAGCATTCTCTCAAAGTATTCCAAAGCTTTTTGCTCTTGCTTTATGCTCATCTGCTCACTCATCCAAGCAAGATATTCACCTGCATATTTCTCCGATACTGACAGTCCTACAGCTTCATAGAACTTATCATTTGCGTCCAACTGCCATCTGCTGTATGCAAGCAGCTTCCTTGTCCGCTGTTCCTCCTGCTCTCTTTCCTTACGCTTTCTATCCGCTTTCTCCCTGCATTTGCGCTCCTGCTGTGCTTCCAGTTCTTTGCGTTCTTTTTCCTTGCGAGCTTCCTCATCTGCATGAAGTTTTGCAAGTAATTCATCCAGCTTTTTCTTGTATTCCGCATCCTTTCGCTTTTTCTCCCATGGAGATTCCGGTATTGCAGGGTGTAACGGATCTGTCTCCTTATCCTTGTTGGTTTCTGGTTCAAATCCCAGCCGAAGATAGGACTGATACAGGGATTCTGTTATAATACTGTCCGCAAGCTTTAACTCGTGGTTAAGCTCTTTTTTCCTGTTCATTAGTGCCTCAAGTCTTTCTGTATTTTCCTGTCGGATTATCTCTGCCTCATCCTCTGTAAGTTTTCCAAGCTTTCTGTTTTCTGCATAAATCATTTTCTGCTCAGCACTGATATCTGCTATTTTTTCTTTTATCAGCGCATGGTGGTCAAGCATTTCATCCGCTGATTCGATTTTATGATTTACCAGATAAAGATACTGCTCCTGCAGCTCATTCATGCATTTTAATTCATGATAGCAGCAGGCTACCTTTGACTTAAAACGATATACTTCCATCTGACGCAGATGCACTATTTTTACATAAAAGCTGCGCTGGTATTCGCTAGTCCAATCCTTAAATGTCTTATAATTATCATTTGTTATCAGTTTTACTGTAGTATCTTTTCCTTGCATTGCCGCAAGCATTTCTTCTATCTTTTCTACCGAAAGGCTTTCATCAAGCGTATCCAGTCTTCGGAATTTTTTCATTCCTCCGGCTTTGATTGCAAGGTGTTTTCCTTGTTTTACCTCATATCCCAGCTCTTTTAAGTTCCATATAAATTCGTCCATATTTTCTGCATTTGACATACAGTATTCCACATCCGCAAGCATAACTTCCTTCAAGGACTTCTGATACTCGTACTCGCCCCTGCTCATACGCTCAGAGTCTTTAACATATTCTGCCGGTATGACTGACCAGCCATATTTTTCACACAAGCGGTTGGTAATAGGCTGGATGATCTTTTTCCAATCGCCTTTGGTGTACTGATACTTGTATCCGTCTATCATACTTACGCTGTTGAATACGATATGACTGTGCAGATGTCCCTTATCCATATGCACCGCAAATAATGCTTCGTATCTGTCTTTTAGGTATTCCTCTATGAACTCCTGCGTTAGCTGATACATAGTCTGTGGATCACCTTCCTCCACAGGACACGAAAGGACGACATGATACCCCTGTCGTCCTAACTCTTTTCCAAATATCTGCTTTGTTTCACACATCTGCTCGTACGCAAGTTCTGCATCCGGCATGACATTTACACCTCCCACTAGTACCCCGCCATCCGTCTTTACCGGATTTACGATATATAATAAGGAGCGGTGCAGGGAATTTGAAAGGTTCCCATCCTTACTTTTGGCTATATTCCATATTTTTGTAATCGCCATGTTCATCCCTTCTTTCTGCTAAATTAATTGATATGCCGCATTATCCATTGGATACCCACAAAGCATATCTGTCACTTACTTCTTATATACTGCATCAATAGCCGCTGTATCTGTTGCAACTGCTCCTTTACCTCCTGTACATCTGACTTCGAGATAAATACATTGGTATTTGCCATTCGCGCTATCTGGTTGATGTTGTTGCCGATTGCAGATAACTCATGCAGCAGTTTCTGCCTGTCATCGTGAATGGTTGTATCAACATTTCCACTCTCCAATAACATTGTACGGATATATGCAGATGGTGTCATTCCTGTAGCCACTGCTTTCTCCTCTATCTGTCTTCGCTCACGCTCCGATACCCGAATGCTCATTGTCGTTCTTGGTGCCTGTCTGCTCTTCGGTCTGCCCATACTCATCCCTCCTCTCGTGTAATTCTTCTTATCTGTTTTGCTGTGATTATCACTCTGTCAGTCTTTGGAAATTCCTGTAACATGGTAGGCGAGATACGGTTTTCGTGTTACGAAAAACCATCTCGTTAGTAGTGGCTGCCCCTAATACCCTGCCGATACACACCTGCGGTGTGGGATATATGACTGCATAGAGCAAAACTTCGCTGAAGCTTGTTTTTATCTTTATGGCATAAAAAAGCAGACACATGGAAAATTTTCCACATATCTGCTTCTTTCATTGCGTGTATTCAGTTTTATATGATTGTTGCTATATATGGCTACACACAATACATTTTCTGTAGCCCCATTCCTTTTATTATGATTGGTTCCTTTGCGATTGCTACAGTTTTTACATCAAATGCAGCCTTTTTACTGATAATAGTATTAAAATACATTTATCTTGCAACCTTTCGCAATGATATCATTTCAATAATGCATATCAGCAAAAGAAATCCAAAAAAGATCATCCGAACTTCTAAACAAACTGTTGACTTTTCCGCATCTCAATGCTAGTATACTTTCAGAAGCGGTTTTGTACCACTTGGCTACTTGTTAGTCTTGAGTGGGTTACTCGCTTCTTTTTTTATATCCACGACATCATACAGATACATTTTTCCATTTGCCGCATGGTTTACAACCAGACACGCAGAATAAACATTATATTCTCCGGTCTTTTTCTCATTGTTATATAATGGAATTGCAAATCTTGTCACATAATAAAACCATCCATTGTGAGCATCTTCGGAATGCTTTTCCTTATGATTTTCCCGATATACCTTATCAGTAGCTATCTCAACCATTTCTCGGATTCCCTGTGCCGCATTTGCCTTTGCTTTTGCTCTTGCGCCCTTTGTTTTTCTTGTATAACTAGAACCGCCATATTCATCCGGAAATTTATTTCCAATATAAATAATGTCTCTTGTCTCTGCTATTTCAATCAATTCTCCTACATATTTTCCCAAGTAATCCTCTACATCATCCCAATTAATATTCTGTTTATTGGAAAATATGATTTCAGGCAGTAAAACAACCTTATTGCCTGACTCATCTGTTACTATATCCAGTTTGCCCATGTAATCCCTTTCTCCATTTGTGTTTTAAATATCATAACATGTCCTACATACATTTGCATTATAAATTTAATCGGAATTACATTCCAAAAGAAAAATCCAGAAACTCGTTATCCTCCGGCTCTTCATCGGCAAGAGTTTCTTGTTGAGATATGCCGGCATTCTGACCTTGCTCCACTCCATTTTCCCTGCTACAGCCACCATTATTCTGCGCTCCTGCCCCTGTCATATTTGCATTCGTTGCATCCGCTGTAAAATTCATCACCGGCATTCCTGCATTCTGCAGACCTGCCGTAAGCATTGCCTGTTGCTGCATCATATACATTCCTGCAAGAATTGGCAGATTCGTCAGTATCTTTTCTGTAACCTGACTTACGATACGCTCCATGAAAGCATCTTCCTTTTCTCTCGTTTCAAGATAAGGATTATCCTTCTTCAGCACATATCGCTCATAATAATCATTAATGACACAGATAATAAATTCATTCTGTGACTTAAAGCCATTCTCCACCTCGTCAGAGTGAAGCAAGCTCCACGCCTGCATTGCACTCTCACTATTTGTGTTAAAACGCACATTCTTATTCCATGTCTTATCTGCCATTTACATCGCCTTCTTTCCCTGCTGATGCTTTAGAATCATATAGCAGTAATATTCATAACCTTTCGCATTCGCTCTGATATCATGGTTAAAGGTTACTCTGTCTCTGTCATAATTTCCAAATATCTCAATAAGTTTTGCTCCTCCACCCATTATATAAAGCTTCATCATCTGCTCACTATACTCATAATCATTCAGCTTCTGGAAAATCTGGCTCGCATATTCTCCTGCGGCTTCCTTCATAAGACTGGCATAAGGTTCTGGAATATCTGTCTCACCTGCACGAAGGAAATTCTCGATTACCTCGTGCATCAGCTCTATTCCTGTCTTATCACGAACCTTATTCAAAATGGCTTTCTCACACTGATACACTCCAAGTTTCTCTGTCCATGACTTGCTTTCCATCGCCCTGCCATTGTTCAGATACATTAAGTTCATTGTTCCATTTCCAATATCCACAAGAAGATTTATCCCCTTGAAATTCCTCAGATTTTCAGCTACTGCCGAATAATACTGCGGCATTACCGTACAGCCTGTAAACTCCAGTTCATAGATTCTATCCTTATAGATGACCTTTACAAACCGCTCTTTCATCATATAATCCCTGAAAGTATCTCTCTGTGCCTGCACCCATTTCAGTGGAAGTCCAACTGCAAGATGAATACGGACTGCATTTTTCTTGTCAGTATAATCTCTTGCCTCAAACTCTTTCACAACAACCGCCATCGTAAGCACATAGTTGTCATCATCCGTCACTTTATCTGCGACAAATCCTTTGTGTCCTTCACCGATAATATAATATCTGCCATTCAACTCAATATAATCCTTTGCAAATACTGGTGCTTTATCACTCACACTTACCGCTGTCAGAAATACCCTTCTTGCGATTTTATAATTACCATATCCTGCATCTACGCCTATAATCAGGCTTCCATTCATCTTATACTCTCTAATCTTTTCTGTCATATTAAAATCCTCTCTTTCTTTGGCTCTTCTACCGATTGTGTTGTTATTTATCTTTTTATCTAAAAATAATATCATACAATATAATCTCTTCCGCCTGCATCTTTGCCTGCTCCCTTAGTTTCCACATTTCTATAGTTGACTCTGGATTGCTTGGCATGTGATTCTTCATATACTGATTCATAATCACATCCAGAATTTCATATGCCTGCTCATTTATCTCCTTAGCTTTTTCATTCAGCTTGCCTGTAGATAATGCCTGTAATCTGCCTCCCTGTTGTCATACATATGCTTCTTCCACATATCACCATACTTACCGCAGAAGCTATTCCGCTCTGCTATCTCGTCATCAAGTGTTACATTTGGATAAAATATCCCATCTATCTCTGCGTAAGTTCCGCCCATCTGTTCATATAAAGGCTTTTCCTCTTTGCTCATAATAATCACCTATTCCTTTCTTTAACTGCTGTCTGTTTTTCATACCACTCTTTTACAAGCTTCTCTATAAGCTCCACCTTCTGCTTTGGTGTAAATCCATCCGGGAAATAATCATCCAGTGTATCTGCCCGAATTTTTATCTGCTCCCTCTGGTTTGGTTTTTCCTCCTCCAGCACCGAATATATAGCATCCATATCAAGTTCACCTCTTTGGCTCATCCGCTTCATCCGGTTTGCCTGTGATAAAGAAGGTGTGCATTGCTCCATATCCATCACAGCATGAAGCTCATACTGCTCTTTCTCTGACAGATAGGATAATTCAACACCAATCGTAAATGCTATCTTTCCCTCATCCACCATAGCAAGTATCTTAGGAATAAGATTCGTCAGCCGAATATATCTCTTTATCTGTGCTACACTTTCTCCAACCTGTCTTGCAAGAATCTCGTTGCTGTTCATCATGGAATGTTCTTCAACAACTTCATTAGATTCATTCTCCAAATTATCTGCTCTTCCATTTCCGTCTGTGTCGCACTTCGGTTCAACTTGAGCCGAAGTTACATGATTTGCTTCATTATCCGCCAGCACTTCTGCACCATCATCTAATGATGAAACCTCCGGTAACCGCTTTCCCTGGTGCTTCATGGCATCAAGCTTCATCTTATATGCAAATGCTTTCTCGCTTGGTTTAAGATTCTCTCTATGCAGGTTAGAGTCAACCATTGCCACAACTGCCTGATCATCATCCAATTCTCTTACCACAACCGGAACCTTCGTCTCTCCTGCCCATACTGCAGCTTCCTTTCGCCTGTGACCGGATATTATCTCATATCCATCCCCATAAGGATTCGTCCTTACTAGAAGTGGCACAATCACGCCTTCTTTCTCAATACTTTTCATCAGCTCGCATAATTCCGTATTTACCTCTACCTTAAACGGATGATTCTTAAAATCATGCAACTGATTTATCTCCACATTCCGTATCGTCTCCATAAAATCGCCTTTCTCGAATACATCGAATTAATCTCACATGAAATCCATTTGATATGATGAATTTCAGATACAAAGAAAGACCGCTCACTTTCAATTTTTCTTGAAAATGAACGGTCTTTCACGCTTCTGTTATTTAGTTGAATGATAAATGTATTACTTTCTCTTTGATGTGTTTCCGAAGCCGCAGTCCAATACGACTGAGACATTCACACCGTCTGAAATTGCTTTTTTGTATGTTTTTCGGTCACTCTGTTCAAACCTGAAAAACCTCTCAAAGTGCCGGAAATCGAGAAGTTTTACTAACTTCCCGACTCGCGGGCAGTCGTCGAATTCCGCATAAACACTGGCTTTACATCCAGTTGTTTCTTTGGAACTCTCCTCGTTGCCTTCGCGCAAATCAAGGATTTCTACATATCTTTCCGTTGTAGTCCAACTACCGTCTCAACGGTACTTTCGTTGTCCCAACAAAGTTCCTGTGTCTCCCTGTCTCCAAAATACACTGGAAAACGGAACTTTATGTGCTTCAGGAATCTGCCATCTGGCTGCTCCTGCTCGTAAATGTCCACCTGTTCTACAAAGCTGTTAAGAAATTCTTTCTTCTCCAGGTCGGTGAACTTATCATATAGTTTATCAAAATATAAAAGAAATTGATAGACGTTTTCTTCTGATATTTTCTGTTGCCGGATATTCAGCAGGCGATTCTTGACTTCTTCTATACTGTTCTCCACGCCTTCAATCTCATCATACAAACGGTATAACCTTGTCTCCATATCCTGATATTTCTTCTCATAAAATTTATCCATGATATCCAGACTGTCCATCTGCTGTCCAAGTCTTCCTTTTGCTCCGGTCAGCTGCCTGTGCTGTTTTTCCAGTCTTTCAATCTCTTTTTCTATTTCTTCTGTATCTATTCTTGAACCGATTTTATTCAGAATTGCTTCTTCAAATTTAGGATTCTTCACCAGCTTCCGAATAACTTCTTCTACTGCATTGTTAATCTTCTCCTCACTCCATTGTTTACGATATCCACATTTATGACCATCTACCAGGCGACGATGTTTGCAAGCATAATAGAAATAATCCTTATATAAGGTTCCGTCTTTCTTTTTCTTTCGGTTTACATTCCCATACATACCGCTTCCACATAACGGACACCTCAATATTCCAGATAAGATATGCTCATGATCCAGACTATGTGTCTTTTCATATTTCACATCTGTTTTTTCTCGTTTTTGATGAGCCAGCTCCCAGTCTGTTTCTGAAACAATCCCTTCATGGATACCATCGTGCAGCATATAATTTTCCTGCTTTACAATGCGGTATTCATTTCTTGTACCAGAAACTTTCTCGTTTTTCCTTCGTCCATAAGCCAGCTTTCCACAGTATACCGGATTATCCAGAACGCCCTTTATAAATGAAGCGGCAAATGCGTCCAGTGTATTATTCTGTCGTTTTTTCTTTTTATATCCATGCTGGTTCAGCCATGCAGCAATCGCAGAGATTCCCATATTGGTATGAATAAATTTGTCATAGATCAGACGAATAATCTCTGCTTCGTCCTCTGCAATCTGCAATTCTCCATTTACTAATTCATAACCATACGGAGCAAATCCACCATTCCATTTTCCTTCCCTGGCTTTCTGCTTACGTTCTTCCATTGTCTGAACAAGGATATTCTCTCGTTCGATCTCTGCCACCGCAGACAGAACAGAAATCATCAGCTTTCCACTATCTTTTGAGCTGTCAATTCCATCTTCTACACAGATCAGATTCACTCCAAAATCCTGCATCCTCTGCAAAGAATTTAAAACATCTGCCGCATTACGACCAAATCTGGAAAGCTTGAACACCAGTACAAACTGCACCTCATCTGTTCCATTCTCAATATTATCCAACATTCTCTGAAATTCCGGTCTGCCCTCTACGCTTTTTCCAGACTTACCTTCATCGGAATACTCATTTACGATTTCCATGTTCTGAAATTCCGCATATCTCTTAAGTTTTTCTTTCTGAGCATCCAGACTGTAGCCATCTACCTGCATGGTTGTGGATACTCTGGTATATATATCG
>OGKR01001166.1_pt1 | contig 21267 bp, 20 predicted proteins | sample 1572431 | NCBI WGS metagenome assembly OGKR01 (sample SAMEA2582079, study PRJEB24529) | metagenome | biome: Human gut stool | place: China | collected 2011 | reverse complement strand
TTTGTTAATTTTGAACAATTTAAAGAAGATTATGAAGAGTTTCGCAAACGCCTATCATTCTTATGAGGGAAGGGAGATCGTATGGCAGAGAAAAATGAGAAAGAGAAGGCTGTGAATGAGCAGATCAGGGATTTTGGACAGGTGGAGTTAGAGCATGGGGAGGACAGAATCTCCATGCTGACGATCATAGGAGAGATTGAAGGACATGAGTGTCTTCCGGCGGCAACAAAGACGACAAAGTATGAGCATGTGCTTCCAAAACTCGCGGAGGTGGAAGAAAATAAAAATGTGGATGGATTGCTGCTTTTATTAAACACGGTAGGCGGGGATGTGGAGAGTGGACTAGCCATTGCAGAGATGGTGGCATCCATTGATAAACCGACGGTTTCACTGGTGCTTGGTGGCAGTCATTCCATTGGTGTTCCGCTGGCAGTCTCTACGGACTATTCTTTTATTGTGCCATCCGGCACGATGGTGATCCACCCGGTACGGATGAATGGAACTGTGATCGGGGCGCAGCCAACGTATGATTATTTTAAGCAGATGCAGGATCGCATTTTAAAATTTGTTGTGCAGCATTCCAAAGCAGAACAGAACCGGCTGGAGGAGCTTATGATGAATACGGGAATCCTCACAAAAGACCTTGGGACGATTCTGATTGGAGGACAGGCGGTCGAGGAAGGACTCATTGATTCTATCGGTGGGATCCATGAGGCATTTGCAAAATTACACCAGCTCATACAAGAGACAAAATCCGGCGGCAAAAAAAGCTTTTAATGACAATCAAAATGAAATATGGTATACTTAAAAAGTATGAAAATCGGTGACTTATGGAAAAAACTGATATTTTTTAGAAAATATGAGATACGATACAGCGGAGGAAAAAGCTTATGACTTTATTACAGGCGGTCTTGATGGGAATCATACAGGGATTGACAGAGTTCCTTCCGGTCAGCAGTTCCGGACATCTTGCACTTTTTAAAATCCTGTTCCATGTTGAGACGGATACAGGAATGTTATTTGATGTTTTGCTGCATGTTGGAACTCTGATCGCGATCTGCGCAGTTTATTATAAAGATATTGTGCGGCTTTTTGTGGAGGGAATCTGTATCGTGAGAGATGTGCTGATCAATTTTGCAGCACTTATAAAAAACCTTTTTCTATCGATCCGTGACAGAGGAAAAGATCGTGTTGATTACAGTCCGTACCGCAGAATTGTAAACAGCAGTTACCGCAAGTTTGTGGTGCTGATCATAGTATCAACCATTCCGACCGGAATCATTGGTTTTGTTGGAAAAGACGTGGTAGAGCAGGCATCAGGACTTCTGATCGTGCCGGGCATCTGTCTGATCGTAACCGCAATCCTGCTCTTTATCGCAGACCGCTGCAAGGGCGGAGACAAGCTTCCGAAGGACATTACATACACCAATGCGTTTGTCGTTGGTATTGCTCAGGGCGTGGCAACGTTGCCGGGATTATCCCGCAGCGGAACAACGATCACAGCATGTCTGCTCAGTGGATTTAACTGCAAATTTGCTGTGAAATATTCGTTTATTATGTCGATACCGGCCATTTTAGGTGCCATGGTATTAGAGTTAAAAGATTTTGCAGACCTGTCCGTGAGCGGCATGGATATCACCTGCTATATTGTTGGTATGGTGATTGCTGCAGTGATCGGATATATCTGTATTAAAACAATGCTTGTCATTGTGCGCAATCGGAAATTCCGTGTTTTTGCAATTTATTGTCTGATTGTCGGACTGATCTCAATCGGCGGATTTTTCTATACATTATAGGAGATATTTTTTGGAGGTAATACTTTGGCAACAGGGAAAAGAAAGAGTTCCTCTGGCAGAAAAACTTCTGGCAGAAAAACGAATTCAGGACGTAAGAAGAATGATATGCAGCAGGAGAGCTTTACAGAGGAAGTGATTCTGTGGGTGATCCTTGCAATCTCCATTTTACTTTTTATCAGTAATTTTGGAATCGGTGGGGCAATTGGAAATGCTGTCAGCAGTTTCTTTTTTGGCGTATTTGGTTTAATTGCATATATTTTTCCAATTGTTTTGGTGATTGGTACTTTTTTTGCAGCATCCAATAAAGGCAATCGGATCGCAACGGTAAAAATTGTTGCAGCCGTATTTTTTGTTCTGTTTTTATGTATGTTTATCGAGATTGTGCGCTGTGGCGCGGAAGTTGCCGGAGCGGCAGGTGCCTATCAGTATTGTTCGGTACATAAAATTGGCGGAGGATTTTTAGGTGGTCTTCTTGCTGGGATTTTTTGTCCAAATTTTGGACTCCTCGGTTCTTATGTGATCGATGTTGTGGCAATGATCATCTGTCTGGTGCTGATCACAGAACGTTCCGCATTGAAGGGTGTGCAGAAAGGCAGCCGTAAAGTTTATGAAACGGCAAAAGAGAGCAATGAACGTCATCGTGAACTTGCAGAACAGCGACGTGAGGAACGTGAGCTGCGCCGCATGGACCGCAAGGTGGAAGGCGTGGCAGTCGACACAAGAGTTCTTCCGGACAGGAAGGCAGAGCCTATGGGTTCGGATGAAGTCAGTGAAATTAATATTGACAAACTTTTGGAGCAGTCGAACGCCAATCTGCCGGAAATCAAAGAGGAGAAGCATGTGACACTCACAGCCGGAGGCGCAGAATATCAAAAACTTCCTGCTATGGAACCGGAGACGGAACCGTATGTTGCTCCGTCCGCATTTTCTGAGGAAGCGTTTGAGGCAAAAGAGCTGGAAGAGGATGCATCAATCTTTCACACAGAGCCGGCATATCAGGAGAGTATCCATACAGAGCCGGCTTATGAAGGACATCATCCAGTAGAAGAATCTATTCCGTATGATGCCGCAGAAAAACCGGAAGAGCCGCATGTGAGAGCAGAAAAAGTAGAGCTTCATTCAGAAAGAACCGAAAAACCGAAGAAAAATGTTAAGGCTACGGAGGAAGATATTCAAAATGATGTCTCATCCATCGAGGAAGAGATTCATCTGGAGGCACAGAAGGAAAGAAAGTATGTGTTCCCACCGGTATCATTGTTAAAGCCACCTGGGAATAAGCAGGGAGATTCCAAACAGCATCTTCAGGAGACGGCACAGAAATTACAGCAGACATTAAAGAATTTCGGCGTTAACGTTACGATCACGAATATCAGCTGCGGACCATCGGTCACACGTTATGAGATCCAGCCGGAAATGGGCGTCAAAGTAAGTAAGATCGTGAATCTTGCCGATGATATCAAATTGAATCTTGCGGCGGCAGATATCCGGATCGAGGCACCAATCCCTGGAAAGGCGGCAGTCGGAATTGAGGTTCCAAATAAAGAGACACTGATGGTTTCTTTCCGGGAACTTGTGGATTCGCCGGAATTTAAAAATCATCCATCCAACATTTCGTTCTGTGTCGGAAAAGATATCGGTGGAAATGTAACGGTTGCAGATATCGCAAAAATGCCGCATTTACTGATCGCCGGTGCGACAGGTTCCGGTAAATCTGTCTGCATCAACACGATTATCATGAGTATTTTATATAAAGCAGATCCAAAAGATGTAAAACTGATCATGGTCGATCCAAAGGTGGTCGAACTTAGTATTTATAACGGAATCCCACATTTACTGATCCCGGTAGTGACAGATCCGAAAAAAGCGGCAGGTGCACTTCACTGGGCAGTTGCAGAGATGACGGACCGTTATCAGAAGTTTGCAGAGGCAAATGTCCGTGACTTAAAAGGCTATAATGCCAAAATCGATGATCTGCCGGATGGGGAGGACAAGCCGGAAAAATTACCACAGATCGTGATCATTGTAGACGAGCTGGCAGATTTAATGATGGTTGCGGCGAGCGATGTGGAGGAATCTATCTGTCGTCTGGCACAGCTTGCAAGAGCGTGTGGAATCCATCTGATCATTGCTACCCAGCGTCCGTCTGTCAATGTCATTACCGGACTGATCAAGGCGAATATGCCAAGCCGGATCGCCTTTGCGGTGACATCCGGAATTGATTCGAGAACCATCCTTGATATGAATGGTGCAGAAAAACTGCTCGGAAAAGGTGACATGTTATTTGATCCACAGGGAGTACCGAAACCACTGCGTGTTCAGGGCGCATTTGTATCGGATAAAGAAGTAGCGGATGTCGTCGCTTACATAAAAGAAGAAAACGGGCAGGTAAGCTACAATTCATCTGTGGAAGAGCAGATGAACAGCATTGAATCAGGAAATACGACTGTAAGCATTGATTCCGGACAGACAGGGGACGGCAGAGATCCTTATTTTGCAGATGCAGCAAAACTTCTGATCGATAAAGAAAAGGGTTCGATCGGAATGCTGCAGCGGTATTTTAAGGTCGGCTTTAACCGCGCAGCAAGGATCATGGATCAGTTGGAGGAGGCCGGAATTGTCGGACCGGAGGAAGGTACAAAACCGAGAAAAGTACTGATGTCGCCGGAACAATTTGAGCAATATGAAGAGGAATATCTGTAATTGATATTTGCTTATCAATAAGACTTGTATTATAATATTAACTTATAAGTCCTGTATGGACAAATACAATATGCGAAAGAGAATCGCAGGAATGGAGTTTTGGAATGAAAAGTGATATTCAGATTGCACAGGAAGCAGAAATGCTCCCGATCAAAGAAGTAGCAGAAAAGCTTGGAATCGGAGAGGATGACCTCGAATTATACGGAAAATACAAAGCTAAATTATCCGATGAGCTGATCGAACGGGTAAAAGATCAGCCGGATGGAAAGCTGATTCTTGTGACAGCAATCAATCCAACTCCGGCTGGAGAGGGAAAAACAACGACAAGTGTGGGACTTGGACAGGCATTTGGACGTTTGGGAAAAAAGGCAGTGATCGCATTGCGTGAACCATCTTTAGGACCATGTTTTGGAATCAAGGGAGGTGCCGCAGGAGGCGGCTATGCCCAGGTGGTTCCGATGGAAGACTTAAATCTTCATTTTACAGGAGATTTCCATGCCATTACTTCTGCAAATAATCTGCTGGCTGCTTTACTTGATAACCATATCCAGCAGGGAAATGAACTTGGCATTGATACAAGACAGATCGTATGGAAACGCTGTCTTGATATGAACGATCGTGTGCTCCGCAATACTGTTGTTGGACTTGGAAGCAAAATGGATGGTGTTGTGAGAGAAGATCACTTTGTCATTACCGTTGCATCTGAGATCATGGCAATCCTCTGTCTGGCAACTGATATGCACGATTTAAAAAGAAGATTAGGACGTATTATTGTTGCCTATACTTATGATGGAAAGCCGGTGACGGCAGATGATCTTCAGGCAACCGGTGCAATGGCTGCATTGTTAAAAGATGCGTTAAAGCCAAACCTCATCCAGACCTTAGAACACACACCTGCCATTGTGCATGGTGGCCCATTTGCCAATATTGCACATGGATGTAACTCTGTCCGTGCCACAAAGACAGCATTAAAACTTGCAGATTATGTGATCACGGAGGCGGGATTCGGAGCGGATCTTGGCGCAGAGAAATTCTTTGATATCAAGTGCAGAAAAGCAGATCTGAAACCGGATGCAGTAGTTTTAGTTGCAACAATCCGCGCTTTGAAATATAATGGAGGAGTTGCGAAAGCTGATCTTGCAGAGGAAAATCTGGAAGCTTTGAAAAAAGGTATCGTAAATCTGGAGAAACATATCGAAAATCTTCAGAAATACGGTGTGCCGGTGGTTGTCACTTTAAACTCTTTTGTGACAGATACCAAGGCAGAGACAGACTATGTCGAGCAGTTCTGCCATGAGAGAGACTGTGAGTTCGCACTTTCCGAAGTCTGGGAAAAGGGCGGCGAAGGTGGTATTGCACTTGCAGGCAAAGTGCTTGAGACCTTAGAGAAAAAAGAAAGCCATTTCAAGGTATTATATGAGAATGATCTTTCCCTGGAAGAAAAGATCACGACTATCGCAAAAGAAATTTACGGTGCAGACGGCGTGACTTATGCACCGGCAGCAAAGAAAGAATTAAAGAGAATCACAGATATGGGACTTTCCAATTTCCCTGTCTGCATGGCAAAAACACAGTATTCGCTTTCCGATGACCAGACAAAACTTGGCCGTCCGGAGGGATTTACCATTAACGTAAGAGAAGTATATGTATCAGCAGGAGCAGGCTTTGTGGTTGCGGTGACAGGTGCGATCATGACAATGCCTGGACTGCCGAAAAAACCTGCTGCATATGGAATTGATGTAAATGACGAAGGTGTGATCACCGGTTTATTCTAAAAAAGTAATGCAGTAGAAAGAACAGAATGAGAGGAATTATGGCACAGATTATTGACGGAAAGAAAATTTCACAGGACATCAAAGATGAATTGAAAGAGAAGGTGACGGCACTGAAAGAAGCAGGAATGGAGCCTGCGCTTGCAGTGATACAGGTCGGAAATGATCCGGCATCCTCTGTCTATGTAAGAAACAAAAAGAAGGCATGCGAGTACATTGGTATCCGGTCCTTATCCTATGAACTCCCGGAGGAGACAACAGAAGATGCATTGATCGAACTGATCGAAAAACTGAACAAAGATAAAACCGTAAATGGTATTTTAGTTCAGCTTCCGGTTCCAAGGCATATTGATCCGGATAAGATCATCCGCACAATCTCACCGGAAAAAGATGTAGACGGTTTTCATCCACAGAATGTCGGAAAATTAGTGATCGGTGAAGAGGGCTTTGTATCTTGTACTCCGGCCGGAGTCATTCAGCTTCTGAAACGTTCTGGAATTGAAATTTCCGGAAAAAACTGTGTTGTGGTTGGCAGAAGCAATATTGTCGGAAAGCCAATGGCGCTTCTGATGCTTCGTGAGAATGCTACTGTAACAATCGCACATTCAAAAACAAAAAATCTGAAAGAATTATGCCAGACAGCAGATATTTTGATCGTTGCCATTGGAAAACCACAATTTATTACAGCAGATTATGTGAAAGAGGGAGCTGTTGTGATCGATGTTGGAATCCACAGAGATGAAAATAATAAACTCTGCGGAGATGTACGATATGAGGAAGTTGCAGAAAAAGCTTCTGCGATCACACCGGTTCCGGGTGGAGTAGGTCCAATGACAATTGCCATGCTTATGAGCAATTGCGTGGAAAGTCTGGACAGAGAATAAGATTGGTAGAGATAGAAAGGGTTTCATATGAAATGTGCAAAGTGTGGAGCTGAGTTAAAAGAAGGCTGTTTATATTGTTCGGTATGCGGTCATGAAGCACAAATGGTAAATGGTTATTCTGTTTTGGAGGAAGATTATCTGAAAGCTCTTTTGACGGATGAAGCATCCAAAGATACATCGTCAGAAGAAACAGAAAACCAGAAGAAAAAAGCAGAGGGACACCATAAAAAGAAAAAACAGACTCCGTGGATTGTTTTAGGCTGCGTTGCTGCAGTGGTTGCCGTCATTGCAATCGGAGCAATTGCTTACGTGCGCTATCAGAATAACAATTCGTACGATTACCAGATTGAGATGGCAGAAAAGGAACTGGTGGATTTAAACTACGAGAAGGCGCTTTCTTACTATAAAAATGCGCTGACATTATCACCAAACGATATCAATGCCAGAGCTGCCATGGCGGAAATCTATCTTGCGAGAAAAGAATATGATTCTGCATTAGTGCTTGAGATGGAGATCATCAACCTCGATAAAAAGAACAAAGAGGCTTATCAGGGATTGATCACGATTTATGAGGCGAAAGGACAGTATGATAAAATCACTGAGCTGGCGTCTACTGTGACAGATACAGATTTATTAGAACTGTTTTCCGGGTATATTGTCGCTGAACCGGTCTTTTATCCGGATGAGGGAACTTATGATGTGTATACGGAAGTTACCATCTTTTCCATTGAAGAATGTGATATCTATTATACATTAGATGAATCAGATCCGAAAAAAAATGGTATTCTTTATACCGATGCCGGAATTGAATTAGACGATGTTGGAAAGTATACCATCAAGGCAGTCTGCAAAAACGATAAGGGAATTTACAGTGATGTCGTTACCTGTAAATATAAGACCGAAGCGAAAGCCCCGGATTATCCGGAAGTAACACCGGATGGCGGTACCATGGATGATATTACGTTTGTAGTAATAACTGCGGATGAGGGATGCAGTATTTATTACACATGGGATGGAACAGATCCAACAGATACATCTGCACGTTACACAGAACCAATCGAAGTACCGGAAGGAAACAATATCTTATCCATTATTGTTGTGAATGATAAGACAAAACTTACAAGTGAGATCTACCGGACAAATTTTATCTATCATGCCCAGCCTGGAGTTGAGATAGAAGAGTAGCGGGACATTGTAACGTTTAATATGTACGAAGTGAACAAAGAAAATGCCATTGAATTTAAAACTCAATGGCATTTTTTTATAAATGAAACATGATCAATGATATATTTAACATTCCTCCGGAATGAACTCGATCACACCCTTGGCAAGCCTGGATACACGCGCTAATGAGTATACATCCACACCCTGTGCAATTAATTTGTCACGTCCCGGCTGGAAAGATTTCTCAATCAGAATACCAATACCTGCAATGGAAGCACCGGCCTCGGTCAGTAAGCGGATGGCACCGCTTGCAGCTTCTCCGTTTGCAAGGAAGTCATCAATGATCAGAACGTTATCATTTTCCTGAATGAACTGATGGGATAATGTCAGTTCATAGCTTGTGCCTTTTGTGAAGGAAGTCACAACGGTCTGAAGCAGATTATCATTTAAAACCTTAGAAGGCTGTTTTTTTAAAATGATCATTGGAACGTTCAAAGAGAGAGCTGTCATGAGTGCCGGAGCGATCCCGGAACTTTCAATGGTAACAACTTTGGTAATCCCCTTATTTCCAAAATGTCCTGCAAATGCATCGCCGATCTGCTGCATTAAAACAGGATCTACCTGATGATTGATAAAGCTATCTACTTTGAGAATATTCTCAGATAAAGCATGACCTTCTTTTAAGATTTTTTCTTCAAGTTCTTTCACTATGTCACCTCATAAATATGTATTGTTATATTTTTAGAACGATAAAATATAGATGCCGGATCTTTCTGTTCGTTCTTTATTTTGCATATTGTAGCACAATTACAGTGTGAAAAAAAGACTATTTCGTGTTTTCTTCGAATAATTTCCCATAAAGTTCTTCCACCAGATGATCAAGAAAGGTTTCCTCTAAATCCGGGTACTGTTTTGAGAGGAAACGGGTCATGATCTCATAGCGTTTAAAGTAAAGATCCTGATCAAAAACTTCCTCGTCCATGCTCTCATCAATATCTTCTGCGCTGTAAGTGGAAGTAAACCAGGAAATGATTTCAGAAGATAAATCATTTTCTTTTTCTGCCTGCGTGCCAAGTGTTTTCAACTGCCGCAACGACACAATGCCGATCACGAAGAAGATGAGGAGCATGACACCCATAACGATACAGAGCATAATCTTCATATAATCAGCGACATGGACAGGAAGTACTCCGGTGGCAAATAAAATAAGTGCAATAAAACCGAAAACACTCACCAACAGGAATGAATAGGCAGTGGATTTCGTCTCTTCTTTTTTTGATTCCTTTGAAACATAAACTTTCATAATGATTCTCACTTTCGTTTTTTACTTTGTTATAATTATATTTGATTTACTAGACCGGGGCAACGGTTATATGATATAATTTTTCTGTATGAAAATAACAATTTTATGTGTAGGAAAAATAAAAGAAAAATTTTACAGGGATGCGGTCGCTGAATATGAAAAACGTCTGAGCCGCTATTGCAGATTTGAAGTGACTGAGGTGGCGGATGAGAAGACACCGGATCACGCCAGCGAAAATATGGAGCTTCTCATCAAGGAGAAAGAAGCGGAGCGCATGGAGAAGTATCTGAAGGAAGGTGCCTATGTGATTGCCCTTGCAATTGAGGGAAAACAGTTAGATTCTGTGGAACTGTCACAAAAAATCGATACTTTGGGAACATCCGGCATAAGCCATATTATTTTTGTGATAGGTGGTTCGCTGGGACTCGCGGAACGCATTTTAAAACGGGCAGACTATAAGCTTAGTTTCTCAAAGATGACATTTCCGCATCAGCTTATGCGTGTCATCTTATCAGAGCAGATTTACCGCAGTTACCGCATTATCAATCATGAGCCATATCATAAGTAGACGATAAAAACAAAAAATTATAATCATAACAAACATAGAGGAGGAATTGTATTTTATGTTACGAATCAGAGAGTATCGCAGGGTGGAAAGCTTAGAGGAAGCCTACGAACTCAATCAGAAGAAAACGAACCGTATCATAGGTGGCGGACTCTGGATGAAAATAGGAGATCGAAATCTTATGACTGCCATAGATTTAAGTGGTCTTGGATTAGATCAGATCAGTGAGACAGAGGAAGAGTTTGTGATCGGCTGCATGGCAACACTCCGCGATTTAGAAGTGCATCCGGGACTGAATGCATACACAGATGGCGCGGTAAAACAGAGTGTCTGTCATATTGTCGGAGTGCAGTTCCGCAACTGTGCGACCGTTGGTGGAAGTATTTATGGAAGATTTGGTTTTTCAGATGTACTGACTTTATTTGCGGCACTGGATTGCTATGTGGAATTATATAAGGGTGGAAATGTTCCAATTCAGGAATTTATCCATATGAATTATGATAATGATATTCTTGTGGCAGTACATATTGTAAAAACACCTGTGAAGATCACTTATCTTTCACAGAGAAACACAGCGACAGATTTTCCGGTAATTGCGGTTGCTGTTTCAGAATATAACGAAAAACTGCATGTCAGCATTGGTGCAAGACCGGTAAGGGCAGAGACACTGACACTTGACCTTTCAGAAAAAGCAGATATGGAACATTTGGTAAAAAAAGTGCAGGAACAGTTTTCATTTGGAAGCAACCGGCGCGGCAGTGCAGATTACAGACGCCATATTGCAGGAGTTCTTGTACAGAGAGCCTGTGCGGCAAATGAACAGCAGGAGGATAGAAAATGAAGATACATTTATGGCTGAACGGCAAAGAAATCTCTGATGAAATCTCACCGGATATGCCTTTATTGGAATATGTCAGAACAAAGGGATGTTACAGCGTAAAACGTGGCTGTGAGACATCTAACTGTGGACTTTGTACCGTGTGGATGAATAAAAAACCGGTTCTTTCCTGTTCGGTACTCGCAGCAAGGGCAGATGGAAAAGAGATTGTAACTTTAGAGGGTGTGCAGGAACGCGCGGCAGAATTTGGAACTTATCTTGCAAACCAGGGCGGTGAGCAGTGTGGCTTCTGTAATCCGGGATTTATCATGAACGTTCTGGCGATGGAGGATGAACTGGACAATCCGACCGAGGAGGAGATCAAGGCATATCTTTCCGGAAATCTCTGCCGCTGCAGCGGCTATGAGAGCCAGCTGCGTGCAATCAAAAATTACCTGAACCGTAACCGGGATATAGAGTAGAATTATCTGATAGAGTAGAATAAATGCAAGGAGAAACGATATGAAATATGTAAATGCTCCCGTGATGAAAAAAGATGCAATGGCGCTTGTGACGGGAAAACCAGTGTATATGGACGATGTGGCACCGAAAGACTGTCTGATCGTAAAAGTACTCAGAAGTCCTCATGCACATGCCCTGATCGAAGAGATCAATATCACCAATGCATTAAAACAAAAAGGAATTGAATGCATTTTAACTCATAAAGATGTTCCACACCGTCGATTTACGATGGCAGGACAGACCTTTCCGGAACCGAGTCCTTACGACCGTTATATCTTAGACCAGCGTGTCCGTTTTGTCGGAGATGCGGTTGCGATCGTCGCCGGAGAGGACGAGGCGGCAGTTGACCGTGCATTAAAGCTTATCAAAGTGAAGTATCAGGTGTTAGAACCGGTGCTTGACTATCATACAGCGAAAGATAACCCGGTTCTTGTCCATCCGGAGGAGGACTGGAAGGCACTCTGTCCGGTTGGCGCAGACAATAAACGGAACCTTTGTGCGTCAGGCATGGACAGTGACGGAGATGTGGATGGTGTCATGAAAGACTGTGACATTGTCATGGAAGGAACCTATCATGTAAAGGCAATGCAGCAGAGTATGATGGAAACCTTCCGCACAGCTACTTATCTGGATACTTATGGAAGAATCAACATTTTATCTTCTACACAGATCCCGTTTCATGTGAGAAGGATTCTGGCGAATGCGCTGGATATTCCAAAATCAAAAGTCCGCGTCATAAAGCCTAGAATCGGAGGAGGTTTTGGAGCAAAACAGACCGTGGTAGCCGAGGTATATCCGGCGATCGTTACCATGAAAACCGGAAAACCTGCCAAAATGATTTTTACCAGAGAGGAATCTCTGATCGCATCATCTCCGCGGCATGAGATGGAAGTGACCGTGAAATTGGGTGCAATGAAAGATGGTACGATCCGTGCGCTGGACTTGTATACACTGTCGAACACAGGTGCTTTCGGAGAGCATGGACCGACAACTGTAGGTCTGAGTGGACATAAATCCATCCCGATGTACCAGACGGAAGCATTTCGTTTCCGGTATGATGTTGTATACACGAATCAAATGTCAGCAGGCGCTTACCGCGGCTACGGGGCAACGCAGGGAATTTTTGCGGTGGAATCCATGGTCAACCGGCTGGCAGACAAACTTGGCATGGATCCATTGGAGATCCGCTATAAAAACATGACACATGAGGGTGATCTCATGCCGGCTTATTACGGAGAAACCGCAAACAGCTGCAAATTGGAAGATTGTCTGAAAAAAGCTGCGGATATGATCGGATGGGAGAAAAAACAGCTGCGTCGGGTTATGCCGGATGGAAAGATCCGTGGACTTGGAACAGCAATGGCGATGCAGGGTTCGGCAATTTCAAACTGTGATGTCGGTTCTGTCACGATCAAACTGAGTGATGAGGGATTTTACAATGTGATCGTCGGATGTACTGATATGGGAACCGGCTGTGACACGATCATTGCACAGTTTGTTGCAGACAGTCTGGACACGGACATTGACAACATTGCAGTATTTGGAGTAGATACTGATACCTCACCTTACGATTCCGGTTCCTACGCTTCGAGTACCACGTATCTGACCGGTATGGCTGCAGTGAAAGCGGCAGAACAGATGCGTGAAAAACTGCTGCAGCTTGCGGCAAAAATTCTGGAGGAAGATATCACAAAACTGGAGTTTGACGGCAAACGTGTATTTTGTGAAGAAACCGGAAAAGAAGTATCGCTGTTTGATCTTGCAACTGCATCCATGGTCAACAATGAGATTGCATTGGAAGTTACCTACAGTCACAGTTCCCCGGTTTCGCCGCCACCGTTTATGGCTGCCTGTGCAGAAGTGGAAGTCGATCCGGAAACCGGAGCCATCGAACTTTTGGATTACACGGCATGTGTGGACTGTGGAACGGTTGTGAATACGAATCTTGCAAGAGTACAGACAGAGGGCGGCTTACTGCAGGGAATCGGTATGACACTGTATGAGGATGTCTGGTACAACGAGAAGGGTGTGAATCTCTCAAACTCCCTTATGCAGTACAAGATTCCGACCCGTCTTGACTTTGATAAGATCCGGGTGGAATTTGAGAGCAGTTACGAGCCGACCGGACCTTTCGGAGCAAAATCGATCGGTGAGATCGTGATCAACACGCCGGCTCCTGCAATCGCACAGGCAGTATACAATGCAACGGGTGTATGGGTGAATGAATTGCCAATCACCCCGGAGAAGATTTTAAAAGGGATGCATGTGATTTGAGATGGAATCTGATCCTGCTGGCAGCCGGATATTCCAGACGTTTTGGAGACAGAAAGCTGTTGGCAGAGATAAATGGAACACCGCTTTATCGCTTTTCACTGGATAAAATAAGTAAGCTCTCGGAAAAACTTGGAGATACGACCATTCTTGTCGTGACATCTTACCCGGAGATTGAAGCTTATTGCAGAAAACAGAGCGTTACCGTGATAAAAAATGACGGAACAGATAATACCGGAATTGCGTCCTCCATTCAAAAATCGCTGGAATATCTGGAGACACAGGAGCGTAAGAGGGCAGACAGCCGGATGACAGATGTGTTTTTTACTGCAGACCAGCCGGGGCTTGACGAAACAGAGACCCTGGCGTTTTTGAACCAATATGCGTTGCAGAATAAAAAAATCGGTACGATGGAATGCAAAAATATCTGGCGCAGTCCAAACGTATTTGATGTATGCTATCGTCCGGAATTATTGCAGCTTTCGGCTGACAAAGGCGGAAAAGCTGTGATGAAACAGCACGCAGAGGATGTGTTTTGTTTTCACACAGAAAAAGAAACACAGTTTTTGGATATTGATACGAGAGAGGATTTATTGCGCATATCAGATAAGCTTTTTTCATAAGCTTATATATGAGTAAAAACAGTAAAAAACCAATCCATGAAAAAATGATAAGTCAGTTAGAACTCCCCAAAGACCTTATGCTTGGAGCGGCAATTGTCACGATTACAGGGCGGAAAGAGGTTCTGGTCGAGAATTATAAAGGAATCATTGAACTGGAGGATTCACTTGTGAAAATTCAGACAAAGAACTGCAGACTTCAGATTTTAGGAGCTCATCTGACGGTGGAGTATTACACGAATGAGGAAATGAAAATTGTCGGTCTGATCGACTCCGTTTCTTACGAGTATTAATGTTTGTCTTATCATGGATCAAATTTTTTCGTGGATATGTGTATGTGCATCTTACCGGATATGCCACAGAGCGTTTCCTGAATTTATGTGGCAGCCGCAACATTTTAATCTGGAATTTAAAACCAACGGAAGATGGGTACTATTTTTATATCAGCGTGGATGGTTACCGCAGTTTAAAGCCAATCTTAAAAAAAACAAAGACAAAGGCGCGCATTTTAAAAAAATACGGTGTGCCGTTTCAACTGTTCCGCTACCGGAAACATAAAGTATTTGCGGCAGGAATCGCCGTTTCCGCTGTTTTGCTCTTTTACTGTTCCGGTTTTGTCTGGAATATTGAAGTAAAAGGCAATTCTTATCTGTCAGAGGAGACAATCCTCACGTTTTTGCAGAATGAAAATGCAGGCTTCGGTGTGCCAAAAAGAAATATCAACTGCGAAGAACTGGAAGAAAAACTGCGTTCTGCATACAGTGAAGTCATCTGGACTTCGGTAAAAGTCTATGGCACGAAAATGACGGTGGAACTTCAGGAAAATCTGCTGCCGGAGGAGGAATACGAGGCAAAGGATGACACGCCGGAAGATATCGTTGCAAAAAAAGACGGTGTCATTGCTTTCATGGTGACGAGGACAGGAACACCGCTTGTGACCGCAGATATGGAAGTAAAAAAGGGAGATATCCTTGTCAGCGGCAGGGCAGAAATCTTAAATGACGACGGTGAAGTGGCGGAATATATTTATCCGGGAGCGGACGCAGATATTATTGCGGAAGTAAATTTTTATTATGAGGATGAAATAAATATTTCGTATCAGGATAAAATAAAAACAGGCAGGGCAAAAAAAGATTATGGGATCAGGTTCTTTGATTATCACCTGAAAAATCCGATTTTCCGGCAGGACTATGAGCAGTTTGATCTGACGGAGCATGCCAGCCAGCTGCATTTTACCGATAATTTTTATCTTCCGGTTTATTTTGAAACCTATTTGTATGAAGAATGTCGGACAGAGGAAAAAACGTACAGTAAAACAGAGGCAGCTGCGATTGCGCAGAGCCGTTTTGAGCAATATCTTGCAAATTTAGAGGAAAAAGGTATTCAAATTCTGGAAAAAAATGTTATGATAGAAAAAGCAGATCAGAAATATGTGGTAACAGGGACGGTGGATGCCTATGAATCTATCGTTTCATATCAGCCGACAGAGATTCTGGAAATAACGAGTGAAGAGAGGCAGCAACCGAATGAGTCTGACTGAAATATCTTTAAATATACCAACCGAGCATGTGGCAAATGTCTTTGGACAGTTTGATGCCTATATAAAGAAAATTGAGCGCACTCTTAATGTGACGGTAGTCGTTCGTGGAGATTCCATGAAACTGATTGGAAATGAACGTCAGATCAAGAGTGCTTCTAATGTGTTTATGCAGCTTTTGGAGTTGTCCAAAAGGGGAAATGTCATCACGGAGCAGAATGTGAATTATGCTTTGTCTTTAGCGGCGGAAGCGAAGGAATCTGCGATCGTCGAGATCGATAAGGACTGTATCTGTCATACGATCAACGGAAAACCGGTCAAGCCAAAGACGCTTGGACAGAAGAATTATGTGGATGCCATCCGCCAGAAGATGATCGTCTTCGGAATGGGACCGGCAGGTACCGGTAAAACATACCTTGCAATGGCAATGGCGATCACAGCGTTTAAAAATGAGGAGGTCGGAAGGATCATTCTGACAAGGCCGGCGATCGAGGCAGGCGAGAAACTTGGATTTCTGCCGGGAGACTTACAGAGCAAGGTCGATCCGTATCTGCGCCCGTTATATGATGCGCTTTATCAGATCATGGGAGCTGAGAGCTTCCAGAAGAATATGGAAAAAGGATTGATCGAGGTTGCCCCTCTTGCCTACATGAGAGGCCGGACTTTAGATAATGCGTTTATTATTTTAGACGAGGCACAGAACACAACACCTGCCCAGATGAAGATGTTTTTAACCCGCATCGGATTTGGTTCTAAAGCAGTCATCACAGGTGATGCAACGCAGAAAGATCTCTCACCCGGAACAACTTCAGGTCTGGATGTTGCACTGAAAGTGTTAAAAAAGGTAGATGAGATCGGCATCTGTGAACTGACCAGCCAGGACGTTGTGCGTCACCCGGTCGTACAGAAAATTGTAAAAGCATATGAAGATTATGAAAATCGCAATAAAAAGAAACCGGCAGAGCAGAAGAAAAAGTGGGAGAAACGATAGATGAAGGAACAGTTTGTGGCAAAGAGGATCGTGAATATAGGATTGATTTTTCTTGTTGCAATTGGGTTTTCTGTCATTGCCGGCAGGATGGGCAGGATGTATTTAGACCAGCTTCTTGGAATTGGAGCATTGATGGTTCTGTTCATGGTTTTGTTTGCATTTCTTTTGATTTATGAGAGAAAACGGAATAGAATATCAAATAACCGCGAGACGGATTACGGAAAGATTTTAAAGGGATTTTTGTTGTCTGCTATTCTTACAGTGATCTTTCTTTTCCTGCCGGAGTTTGCAAGTCCGGTCATGATCCTTCCAATCTTAATGTCGGCGGTCGGAACGTATGAGCTTGCTGTGTGCAGTTCCTTTTTCTTTTGTACCGTATTGGAGATGGCGAAGGGCTGTCAGTCCTATGAGATCCTGTGCTGCACGATGCTGCTTCTGTTTGGATTGGTGATTGCACATATGTTGGAGGATACCAAAAATAAAGTTTGGTATCTGATTCTTATATTTGCAGTGGCTGTTTTGGTTCCGGTGCTTTTTTCGTACTTTTTTTATCAGGAACCGCATTATGATATTCTGGGAAAAGCAGCAATTGGAGCTGCCTTGACGGATCTTGCAGCAGCATTTGTATATCCGTTTCTCACAAAGCAGAAAGAGGCTGAGATTGATAATTTCTTAACGGATATCACAGAAGAGGATTATGGTCTTTTGCGTGAACTGAAGAAGTTTTCACGGCAGGAATACAGACATGCCCTTCGTGTGTCGGGAATCGCTGAAAAATGTGCATATATTGTAGGGGCAGATGCTGCTGTCTGTAAAGCGGCTGGTCTTTATTATCGTATTGGGATTTTAGATGGCGATCCTATGGTGGAAAACGGGGTTGCAAGAGCGCAGAATCATTGCTTTCCGGAAAAGGTGACGGAAATCCTCTCTGAGTATTATGGAATCGAAAAGATGCCGTCCACCATTGAATCTGCGATTGTACAGATTGTAGACGGGATGATCAAGAAGTTAGAAGCACTTGAGAAGACAAGCAAAATCGCCGGTGGCTGGAACAAGGAAATGGTGATCTATCAGACCTTGAATGAGTTCTCTGCCCAGGGACTTTACGACCAGTCCGGACTTAGTATGAATATGTTTTTAAAAATCAGAGAATATCTGGTAAAAGAGGAGGCTTTACTGTTATGACATTGAACTTTGAAGCGGAAGTAAACGTACCATTTGATTTTGATGTGGAAGCTTTAGCAGGGGAAGTGATCAACTTTACTTTGGAACACGAAGATTTCCCATATGAACCTGAGGTAAATCTCACATTAGTAGACAATGAGGGGATTCATGCCATTAACAAAGAATTTCGTGAGATTGACCGTCCTACGGATGTTTTATCATTTCCAATGCTTTCCTATGAAAATGCAGGAGATTTTTCAAAACTGGAAGATGATTATGATGATAATTTTAACCCGGATACCGGAGAAATTATGCTTGGAGATATTGTGATCTCGGTGGACAAGGTTTTAGAACAGGCAGAGAGTTACGGGCATACCACAAAAAGAGAGTATGCATTTCTGATCGTACATAGCATGTTACACCTGTTTGGCTATGATCACATGACACCGGAGGAAGCTGCGGTGATGGAAGCAAAACAAAAACAGATTCTTGATGAGATGAACATCACAAGATAAAGAAATTTTGAGGAATAATATGAGTAATAAAAAGAGTAGCACCAGTTTTTTAGTGCAGGGTTCCATTCTTGCAATGGCATCGATCATCAGCAGGATTATCGGTCTTGTATACCGTATCCCGCTGACTGCTATCATCGGAAATAAAGGAAATGACTATTATGGCTGTGCCTTTGAGATTTATAATATATTGCTGATCATTTCTTCCTACAGTCTGCCGCTTGCAGTATCAAAGCTTGTGTCCGCAGATATGTCGCTTGGAAGAAAGAAGAATGTATACCGTATTTTGAAATGTGCGCTGATCTTCGGACTGGTGTCCGGCACGATCGCTGCATTGATCCTATTCTTTGGGGCTGAGTTTATCACAGGAACGATCATGAAGACGCCTTACAGTATTTTTGCAGTGAAGGTGCTTGTGCCAACACTGATCGTAGTTGCAGTGCTCGGCGTTATGCGGGGATTTTTTCAGGGACTCGGAACGATGATGCCAAGCGCAGTCTCACAGATCTTAGAGCAAATTGCAAATGCGATCGTGAGTGTGTGGGCAGCCTATGTGCTTTATAACTACGGAACCAAAGTGGGAGCGGTGCTTGGAAATACAGAAAACTATGCGGCAGCCTACGGTGCAGCCGGAGGAACGCTTGGTACGGGCACAGGAGCTGTGGTTGGGCTTTTGTTTGCATCCTTTGTGCTGGTCGCATATTTAAGTGTGTTTAAGCGTCAGATGAAGCGGGAACGCCGGGCAAAGGTTGACAGCTATTCGTATATTTTTAAATTTTTATTTATCACCATCATACCGGTTCTGATGAGTACTACAATCTACAATTGTAATGCAATTTTAGATCAGGCAATTTTTAAAAATATTGCGAACCTGCAGGGATACTCTGCAAATGATATCAGCGAGTGGAATGGTATTTATACCGGTAAATATAAAACCCTGATCAATGTGCCAATCTCGATCGCATCTGCCCTGGCAGCATCTTCCGTGCCTGCGTTGACCGCGGCTTACACAAATGGTAAGAAAGAGGCAGTCCGCTCACAGATCAACACAGCCATCCGTTTTATCATGGTGGTTGCGTTCCCGTGTGCAGTGGGAATGGGTGTTCTTGCATCTCCAATCTTACAGCTTTTGTTCCGTGATTCCTCGGAACTTGCAGCGAGTATGTTGCAGCTTGGTGCTGTTTCTATTGTATTTTTCTCGCTGTCGACGCTCTCAAATGGTTTGTTACAGGGAATTAACCGTATGCGGGAACCTGTAAAAAATGCATTGATCGCGCTGGTGCTTCATATCGGATTACTCGTTGTACTCATGTATGTCTTTAAATTAAATATTTACGCAGTTGTTTACGCAAATGCATTTTTTGGTCTGTTAATGTGTGTATTAAATGCACACTCCGTGAAAAAATACAGCGGCTACCGGCAGGAGATCAGACGTACTTTCGTGATACCGGGCATTTCTGCGCTCATTATGGGTGTTGCAGTTTATCTGTCGTATCAGCTTGCATTATATCTCCTTCGTGTGAATGCGATTGCAACCGTATTCAGTATTTTGATCGGTGTGATCGTCTATGCAGTGGTTCTTTTGCTGCTGAAAGGTCTGACTGAAGAGGAGATTTTAAAATTTCCGAAAGGTGCTGCACTTGTAAGGCTTGCAAGAAAAATGCATCTGCTGCGATAAATAGTAAAACGAATTTACTGACATGAAAATTTTTCGTTTAAGAATGTAAAAAATGGCAAATACTTATCAGGGGTGATGAAATTGAAAAAAATGATAAGTGTTTGCCTTTTATTTGTATTGCTTTTGGCCGGTTCTTTATGGATAGACCAGACAATGCGTTCTTCCGAGAAAGCAAAGCCGGAAGAGGTGGCAGAAGAAATGGCTGCTGATACGGAAAAAATGACAGAGAGCATGTCACATCTCTCTTATACAAAATATTATGTCCACGCTTCAGAAGGCTATGTGGTCATCTGTCAGGCGGATCATGAGACTGTTTACTGTGAGACTTCTATCCGGGTGGAACATCTCCCGGAGGAACTTCAAAGCAGTTTAGAAGAGGGGATTGCACTTTATTCGGATGAGGAATTATATGAATTTCTTGAGAATTATTCCTCGTAATTATTTGATTGTTACTTTTACTTATGGTAATATGAAAAAGGCTTTCAATAATTCTGGATCATGGGATCAGAATTGTTAAAGGTTTACAATTACCCGGATAAATACAATGTGAGGAATCATGAATATAAATGAGAAAAAAAGCTTTGATGTCATTGTGATCGGCGGTGGCGCTGCAGGAATGATGGCTGCCATCACAGCCGCATCCAATGGGGCAGACACGATGATCTTAGAGCATAAAGACCGTGTGGGGAAGAAAATCTTATCCACCGGAAATGGAAAATGTAATTATACGAACGAATTGCAGGGTGTCACGTATTATCGCGGAGATGACCCTGCATTTGTGCTGCCGGTCATGGAACAATTTGGTTTTGAAGAGACAGTTTCTTTTTTTGAAAAACTTGGGATTTATCCTAAAAACAGGAATGGTTACTATTATCCAGCAAGCGAGCAGGCGGCATCTGTATTAGATGTGCTTCGTATGGAATTGACATTCCGCCATGTCTCTGTGGTAACCGAGTGTGAGCTTCGCAATA
>OGKR01001157.1_pt1 | contig 21466 bp, 16 predicted proteins | sample 1572431 | NCBI WGS metagenome assembly OGKR01 (sample SAMEA2582079, study PRJEB24529) | metagenome | biome: Human gut stool | place: China | collected 2011 | reverse complement strand
TTGGTGGTGGTATGGCATATACATTTATGGCAGCTCACGGTGAGGAAGTTGGTAAATCACTTCTTGAGGAAGACTACAAAGATTATGCACTTAAGATGGAGAAAAAGGCTGAGGAAAAAGGTGTTAAACTTCTTATTCCTATCGATACAACAGTAGCTGATGACTTCTCAAATGATGCAAACTTCAAAGTAGTAGGCCGTGGAGAAATCCCAGCTGATATGGAAGGCCTTGATATTGGACCAAAGACAGCAGAACTTTTTGCAGATGCTGTTAAGGGTGCTAAGACAGTTGTTTGGAACGGACCAATGGGATGTTTCGAAATGCCAAACTTTGCAAAGGGAACAATTGCGGTAGCTAAAGCTATGGCTGATCTTGAAGGTGCTACAACAATCATCGGCGGTGGTGATAGTGCAGCCGCTGTAAACCAGTTAGGTTTCGGTGACAAGATGACTCATATTTCAACAGGTGGTGGAGCTTCTCTTGAATTCTTAGAGGGTAAAGATCTTCCTGGTGTAGTAGCAGCAGATGACAAATAATTTCTGATAGATAATTAGAACGGATCAGAAGAAAAGAGGATTTAAGATGGCAAGAAGAAGAATTATTGCAGGTAACTGGAAGATGAACAAAACTCCTAGCGAGGCAGTTGCTTTAGTAAATGAATTAAAAGATTTAGTAAAAAATGATAATGTAGACGTTGTATATTGTGTACCTGCTATTGATATCGTACCTGTAGTAGAAGCTACAAAGGGTACAAATGTAGCAGTTGGTGCTGAGAACATGTACTTTGAAGAGAGCGGAGCTTACACAGGTGAGATTTCTGCCGCTATGCTCGTAGATGCAGGTGTAAAATATGTTATCATCGGTCATTCAGAGCGTCGTGATTACTTCAAGGAGGATGACTGCTTATTAAACAAGAAAGTAAAGAAAGCTTTCGAAGCAGGTCTTACACCAATCCTTTGCTGTGGTGAATCATTAGAGCAGAGAGAAATGGGTGTTACAATGGACTGGATCCGTATGCAGATCAAGTCTGATCTTGCAGGAATCACAGCAGATCAGGTTAAGAGCATGGTTATTGCTTATGAACCAATCTGGGCAATCGGTACAGGTAAGACAGCTACAGCAGATCAGGCACAGGAAGTTTGTAAAGCGATCCGTGACTGCATCGGTGAAATGTATGATGCTGCTACAGCAGACGCTGTTCGTATCCAGTATGGTGGATCTATGAATGCGGGAAATGCAAAAGAATTACTTGCAAAAGATGATATTGATGGCGGTCTTATCGGTGGTGCTTCTTTGAAAGCAGAATTCGGTGAGGTTGTAAACGCTTAATTCATTCATTGCAAAAAGAGAAGATGTCAGAAAACGGATTAAAAAACCGGAATGAAGGAGTATCCATATAATGCATATATGGTTCTGATCTGATATCGGATCGTATAAAAGAAACGGAGAAATGTCAAAAAAGATATTTCTCCGTTTTTCTCTAAAAACAGGGGTAGAAAGATGGATAAGATTAACAGAGAAGATATGTTAGAGCTGACAAGGCGTATGACATTAAAGAGAAACTGTTTTGGAAGAGTAGCGGGAGGCTATTATGATGAGGATGGTAATTTAGAAGATTCTTTTAATGTGCATTTTCGAAATCTTCCGATACCGGATCAGAGGATGCTGTTAGAGATTGCAAAAAGCATTCCGTTTGCAAAAACAAACGAACAGTTAAAGGAACATCGTTTTACAGAGACAGAAAAGAGCAGCAGTGCATGGAAAACAATGATGCAATTGATCCGATGTGAATTGAAAAATGATGCGTTGCTTGAAAATATATATGAAGCGTTAGGAGAACGTCTTGCAATCGATCAGGCGTCCTGTCTGTATTTCTTTCAGGGAATTTATGATATTCCCAGAAAGGGAACAGATAAAAAGGAACAGTGGGAGTCGGAAGAAGTCTATTCCTTTTTGATCTGTGCATTGTGCCCGATCAATGGGGATTACATACCGGACGAACCGGTAGAAGGATTTTTGTTTCCGGCATTTTCCGAACGGAGTGGAAATGAAAACAGAATTGATATGTATAAGAGGGATGCTATGGTACCCGGAGAAGGATTGTTATACCTTTTTTGGGATTAAAAGATATAGGGGCTTTGTATTGTAAAGCAAAAAAGCATTTGTTATAATAAAAGATAGAAAAAAAATAAAGAAGCAAAAAACAAAGGAGGAATCGGTTATGGATGTAATGAATGTTGCAAATATGGCAATGAATATGTCACAGACGCAGCTTATGACACAGGTTGGTACAGCAGTTTTATCAATGAGTCTGGATTCTATGACAGAGCAGGGTGATGCGATGGTAGAAATGATGAACCGTTCCATGATGGAAAATTCCGTAAATCCTGAGCTTGGAGGAAATATTGATATTATGATCTGATATATCATGAATTTGCAATACAGGAGAGCTTGCTTTACTGTGCAGAATTCATGAACGACAAAAGTCCGTTGACCGGCTGACAGACAATACGGCATCGGATGGATTTGACTTGTTTTTTGAAATGAGGTATACTTCTAATTTGGAATTGTAACCGATAGAAAGGGTACAATTACGGATAGAATAGCAAAAAGAAGACTGGTAGATTCGCTGGTTTTCTAAGAATAAAACATTGCATGAAGCAGAAAGGACTACGATTATGAGTAAGAAACCGGTTGTATTAATGGTATTAGATGGATATGGTCTGAATGAAAAGACAGAAGGAAATGCGATTGCACAGGCAAAGACTCCTGTAATGGACAAGCTGATGGCAGAATGCCCATTTCAGAAGGGTTATGCCAGTGGCTTAAATGTCGGACTTCCTGACGGGCAGATGGGAAATTCAGAAGTAGGTCATATGAATATAGGTGCAGGACGTATCATTTATCAGGAGCTTACAAAGATCACAAAGTCGATTGAAGATGGTGATTTCTTTGAGAACAAAGGACTTCTTGCAGCAGTAGAGAATGCAAAGAAAAATGGTTCTGATCTTCATTTATTTGGTCTGTTATCAGATGGTGGTGTACACAGTCACAATACACATTTATATGGTCTTCTTGAATTAGCAAAGAGAAACGGACTTAAGAATGTATATGTCCATGCCTTTTTAGACGGTCGTGATACGGCTCCGACATCAGGTAAAGGATTCTTAGAAGAGTTAGAGCAGAAGATGAAAGAGATCGGTGTTGGTAAAATCGCAAGTATCCATGGTCGTTATTATGCAATGGATCGTGATAACAACTGGGATCGTATCGAAAAAGCTTACAATGCAATGGTACTTGGTGATGGTCAGAAAGCCGGCAGCGTAACAGAAGCAATTGATGCATCCTATGCAAATGATGTGACAGATGAGTTCGTTGTACCAACTGTGATCGAAGCTGATGGAAAACCGGTTGCAACCGTAAAAGAAAACGATTCCGTGATCTTCTTTAACTTCCGTCCTGACAGAGCGCGTGAGATTACACGTACTTTCTGTGATGAAAGCTTTGATCATTTCAATCGTGCCAACGGCTTTATGAAGCTGACTTTTGTCTGCTTTAAGGATTATGATGAGACAATCGGTAATAAGATCGTAGCATTTGAAAAAGAGAATATTAAGAATACATTAGGTGAAGTTCTTGCAGCGCATGGTAAGAAGCAGCTCAGACTTGCTGAGACAGAGAAGTATGCACATGTTACATTCTTCTTTAATGGTGGTGTTGAAGAACCAAACAAAGACGAGGATCGTTCTTTGGTAAAATCTCCTGCGGTAGCAACTTATGATCTGAAACCGGAAATGAGTGCACCGGAAGTAGGCGAGAGACTTAATGCTGCTATTACATCGGATAAGTATGATGTGATCGTTATCAACTTTGCAAATCCTGACATGGTAGGTCATACCGGTGTGATCCCGGCAGCGATCAAAGCAGTAGAGCGTATTGATGCCTGCGTTGGAGCAGCAGTAGAAGCAGTAAAGAAAGTAGATGGCGTTCTCTTTATCTGTGCAGATCATGGTAATGCAGAGCAGATGATCGACTATGAAACAGGCGATCCGTTTACGGCACATACAACGAATCCGGTTCCGTTTATTCTTGTAAATTATGATGAGGCATATACATTGCGTGAAGGCGGATGCTTAGCAGATATTGCTCCAACATTACTTCAGATCATGGAGATCGAACAGCCAAAAGATATGACAGGAAAGTCACTTCTGGTTCGTAAATAAAGACTTGAAATAGCATACTGTCTATGCTAAAATAGATTTGTTTGTGCTTGAAAAATATTCTGTCGTAAGATAGGATTTGATAAGAACGGAGGAAGTATTCATGATTCAGATAATTCATACTATTTTATTGATCATATACATTATTGTATGTGTGGCTCTTACAGTAATCGTATTAATGCAGGAAGGAAAGCAGGCAGGTCTTTCCGGTGCGATCAATGGTGCAGCAGGAACATACTGGGGAAAGAATAAAGGACGCTCTATGGAGGGTGGACTTGAAATGGCTACAAGAGTTCTTGCAATTGTATTTATCGTATTATCATTGATTCTTAATTTTAAGATATTTGGATAATCACATAAGATAAGACAGATCAAAACCTATCTACCGTGTAGCGGTGGATAGGTTTTTGTTTTATTTTATGCACAGAACGGTTACGGTTCTGTATAGGAAACTTTTTTAGAATGTGTTATACTAATAGAAACAGTAACAGACAGTACATGTAACAAAAAACGGATTTGTTGTATGTTACAAAAGTCAGTTTACAGCCGGATAACAGGCTGCATTGGGGAGCTTCTAAGCTGTGTATGTCTTTGCTTGGAAGGAGAAAGAAATGAGGTAGCATTATGAATAGAGAAGAATTAGAAAGTAAGAAAGAAATGATCTTGCAATTTATTTCATCGAAAGAATATCGTCCAATGAATGCAAAAGAAATGGCAATCGTATTGCAAGTGCCTGCAAAAGATAAAAAAGTGTTTAAAAGTGTGATCGAGGAATTGATTACAGAAGGAAAAGTACATGCCGATCTGAAAGGAAAGATCAAACCTTTAGCGGATAATGTATGTACCGGAACATTTATGGCAACACAAAAAGGCTTTGGATTTGTCCGTGTTGAAGGGATGGAAGATGATATTTTCATTTCTGCACATAAGACAAAAGGAGCATTAGACGGGGATAAAGTACAGATCGTATTGGATACACATTCACATGGTAAGAGACAGGAAGGCGAAGTGATCAGTATATTAGAGCGCGGAAATACGATCCTTGTCGGAACATACTCCAGCAGTAAAAGCTATGGTTTTGTCGTAGCTGATAATCATAAGTTTACAAAAGATATTTATATTGCAAAGTCCGATACAAAAGGTGCGATCACCGGTCATAAAGTTGTGGTAGAGATCACGGATTTTGGCAATGAAGATCGTAATCCCGAAGGCAGGATCGTAGAGATCATTGGTCATATCAATGATCCGGGGGTAGATATTCTTTCTGTGATCAAAGCATATGGTCTGCCAGAAGAATATCCTGACGAAGTGATGGATCAGGTCGAGGGCATTGAAAGTGAAGTTGCCGAAGAAGAGAAGGCTGGCAGAAGTGATTACAGGGATTTACAGACCGTCACGATTGATGGCGAGGATGCAAAAGATCTTGATGATGCGATCACTTTGACAAAAGAAAATGGTGTCTATCATCTGGGAGTACATATTGCTGATGTCAGCCAATATGTGACAGAAAAGTCAGCTTTAGATAAAGAAGCATTAAAGAGAGGAACAAGTGTATATCTGGTAGACCGTGTCATTCCGATGCTTCCGCATAAACTTTCTAATGGAATCTGTTCTTTAAATGAGGGAGTAGACCGCCTGGCATTATCCTGTATGATGGAGATCAATGCAGATGGTAAGATCATAAAGCACAGTATTGAAGAAAGTGTGATCAATGTCACACGCAGAATGTCTTATACCAGTGTGCATAAGATTGTTGAAGAACATGACGAACAGGAATGTCAGGAGTATCATGATCTGATCCCAATGTTTGAATTGATGTATGAGTTAGCGGACATTTTAGAGAAGAATAGAAAAAAGAGTGGGTCGATCAATTTTGATTTTCCGGAAAGCAAGATTACATTAGATGAAAAGGGAAAACCTTTAGATGTGCAGATTTATGAGAGAACCCGGGCACATCATATTATTGAAGAATTTATGCTGGCCGCCAACAGAACCGTTGCAGAAGAATATTTCTGGCAGGAACTTCCGTTTGTATATCGTGTACATGAGACACCGGACGTCGAAAAGATCAATGAATTGAACACATTTGTAGAAAACTTCGGTTATGTCTTAAAGACGAATCAGGACGGTGAGATCCATCCGAAAGAAATCCAGAAGTTAATGACAGAAGTAGCAGGAACACCGGAAGAAGCATTGATCAGCCGTTTAGCCCTTCGTTCCATGAAGCAGGCACGTTATACAACGAGCTGCGAGGGACATTTCGGACTTGCTATGAAATATTATTGTCATTTTACTTCACCGATCAGACGCTATCCTGACTTACAGATTCATCGTATTATTAAAGAAAATATTCATGGAAAACTTTCTGATAAAAGGATCAGTCATTATAACCGGATCCTGCCGGATGTAACCACGCAGACAAGTCTTTTGGAACGTCGTGCAGATGATGCGGAACGTGAAGTAGAAAAGATGAAGAAAGCAGAGTACATGGAGCAGTTTGTCGGTCAGACATTTGAAGGTGTGATCTCAGGTGTGACAAGCTGGGGGATGTATGTGGAATTACCAAATACGATCGAAGGTATGATCCGTGTAGCAGATATTCCGGGAGATTATTATTATTTCGAAGAAGAACGTTACCAGATGGTAGGGGAACATACGCATAAAATCTTTAAACTTGGACAAAAGATTCGTGTTACGGTTTCTGGTGTGGATAAGATCTTACGAAACATTGATTTTGAGATTGCACAGGACGAAGACGAAACTGAGGGTGCAAATACAGAGACACGACAAGATGCAGCTTTGGATCACAACGATAACCAAACCGATGCTGTGACAAAAAGTACGAAAAAAGCGGACAGCAAAGCGCAAAAAAGTGTAGCAAAAGAGAAAGCAAAAAAGCAAAAAAATAGTACGAAAGCTAAGAAGACTAAGACAGCTCAGCCGTCAAAAGAAGAAGCACAGTCAGGATATCGTGCAAAAGCAAAGGCACGTAAAATGGCACGAAAGATGGCAAAAGCAGAAGCAGCAACGAATAGCAAAAAAGGAAAAAATAACAGAAATAAAAAGAAAAAACAGGCAGCAAAGACGATCAGTGCAGCACAAAAGCAGGCAATTGAAAAAGCATTTGCTAAGAAAATAGCCGAAAAGAAGAAACGTGCGATGATCGAAAAAGAAGCAGACAGACTTGTATCGCATGCAAAAAGCAATGCAAAGAAGAAAAGTCATGCAAAGGCAATGGGAAAAGCCGGGATCAAAGCTAAAAATGCCCGCAGCGGAGCCGGAATGTCTGCACGCAGAAAGTAGTTGCCTGATGGCAGAGCCGGAAGAGAGCTAGAACCAGATGACAGAAAGTGAGGAGTATCATGGCAAAAGAAGCCAAAAAGTTGATTGCCAATAATAAAAAAGCATTTCATGATTATTTTATCGAAGATAAATACGAAGCGGGAATCGCACTTGCCGGAACAGAGGTAAAATCTCTGCGTCTTGGAAAATGCAGTGTAAAAGAGGCGTTTATCCGTATTGAGAATGGAGAAGTTTATATTTACAATATGCATATCAGTCCATACGAGAAAGGCAATATTTTTAACAAAGATCCGCTTCGTATCAAGAAATTGTTATTACATCGTTCCGAGATACGTAAAATGGAAGGACAGATTGCACAAAAAGGGTATACGATCGTTCCATTGAACGTATATTTTAAAGGAAGCTTAGTCAAAGTGGAAATCGGACTTGCAAAAGGTAAGAAATTGTATGACAAGCGTCACGATATTGCAAAGAAAGACCAGAACCGTGAAGCGCAAAGACAGTTTAAGATCAGAAACTTAGGCTAAATATGGAATAAAGAAGTCTAAGAAATGACATGAATTCATGCTATAATAACTTCAAAATCGTCAAAAAATGACGCAGATGTCAGATCTTTGACTAAATTTAGTTGGAATGGAGAAAAACAGATGAATTGGAAAAAGAGCCGGATCATTATGAGTCTGATGATGCTTTTGATCCTTGCAGGAATTGGAAGAATTGTATATGTTGATGCAACTGCCGCAAAAGATAAAGTCGTTTTATTGAAATCCACGACGACTGCCGATATGATAAAGACAACAGAATCTGCATCGGAACCGGAAGTCACAGCGGTGCCTGCAACGGCTGCACCGGAAGTCACACAGACTGTCACAACGGTTGCACCGGAAGTCACACAGAACGTTACAACGACTTTGCCGGATACAACACAGGCAGCATCTACGGTTATACCTGAGGAAACACAGGATGTGGTATCAACGCCCCTGCCTAAGAAAAAGGGCAAAGAGATCAATGCCGTATGGATTTATTTTGATGAAATGTATCAGAAAGCCAAAACATATACGACATGGAAAAACTATATTGATCGTACATTTGACACATGCAAGAAGAAAAAAATGAACACAGTGATCTTACAGGTACGTCCATTTGCGGATGCGATGTATCCATCGAAATATTATCCATGGTCAAGATATGCAACCGGAACAGCAGGCAAAAATCCGGGATTCGATCCATTAAAATATGCTGTCAGTGCAGCACATAAAAGAGGGCTTTATATTCAGGCGTGGGTAAACCCATACCGAATCTCAAGTTCATCCTCATCGATCAGCAAATTGCCGAAGTCCTCCATTGCATATAAATGGAGAAAATCAAAATCGGCATCGGTACGTCGAAGAGTATTAAAACTTGGTAACGGACTTTATTTTAATCCGTCATCCGCACAGGTTCAAAAGCTTGTAGCGAATGGTGTGAAGGAATTAGTTGCTAATTATGCGATCGATGGAGTACATATGGATGATTATTTTTATCCGGAACTGACAAAAGCAAACTATCGTAAATTTGATTATAAAGAATACAAAGCATACAAAAAGAAATGTCGTCAAAAGAAGATCAAAGCCCGCTCTTTAGTCAATTGGCGACGTGAAAATGTCAATAAAATGGTGCGTGGCGTGTATTCTGTCGTAAAAAAGACAAGAAAGCGCTGTCTTTTTGGAATCAGTCCGGCAGGCAATATTGAAAATTTATATTCGAAAACCGCTTATTACAGTCCGGTCAAAACATGGATGAATTCAGATCGTTATATTGACTATGTGGTACCGCAGATCTATTGGTCTTTTACAAGAAAAGGATCTCCATATAAAAAAGTAGTCAATGAATGGACTTCGATACCCAAAAGCAATCATGTCAGCCTTTATATCGGGCTTGCAGGATATAGGGCAGGCATTTCAAAGAAAGAAGCAAAGGTAATGCAGGATCCCGGCTGGGCAAAGAGTAATACGATGTTAAAAAGACAGGTAGAATATGCACGTAAGACAAATAAAGTGGATGGTTTTTATCTATTTTCATATGAAACATTGACACGTAGCAGTGCCAAAAAAGAAGTCAAAAATTTATTAAAAGTTTTGAAATGATACAAAAAGAAAGCAAAGTATGGTTCGTTTAACAGCAAATCATGCTTTGCTTTTTTGTATAGACTAAAAAATTGTTCACAATTTAGTGGGACTTTGTACTTCTTATGGAGTAGGAAAAAGATCGTATAGTAGTGATGTAATACTAAGAATGGCATTGGTAACTTATGGCGAACAAAGCGTGAACTATGTATTTTCAACGGTCAAAGAAAAAGATTTCGTATAAAAAGAGAGAAAAATGAATATTTTTATTGACGTAGTAAAGTCGTTTGGGTATAATAAATCATATTTAAGAAAAGGAAGAGATTGTAAATCCGACCTTTTTTTGTATATTTCTATAAGTAAATTTGGAATATAATGCAACAAAAAGCAAAAAACAATAAGCAAAAAACAATAAGTAAAAAACAATAAGGAGGCAGTTTATGAAGAGAATGATATGGAAGAAAAAAGGACGTTTGGTCAGCATGTTTGTAACGATCTGTCTGGTACTCGGTTTGATGCCGAATATAACCCCCGAAGCATCGGCAGAGCAGTTGACCGGTCTGTGTGCAACTGGTGTTTTTGAGTACGATCAGGATGGCAATCCTGAAACAGTAGCCTCTGATGCAGAGTATTTAAAAGGTGTGACAATGTATATGTCGAATTCTTATTTGCATTTGAAATACATCAGTGGTGATACACAACAGGTTTTAAAGGCTGCGGACATTGCGGTATATGATGCTAAGGACAATAAAGTCGGTTCGGAAACGGTATATATTGAAGATCATTCAAGCGGTTCGGAAGATTTTGTGATGTTTGCATTCTATAAGACCGGAGAATTTCATATTAAATCGACAGTTGCACCGGAGGATGATATTATCGTATTTGTAGAATATCCAAGAGTCGGATTTTATACAAGTGCTAAAAAAGAGGATACGTCCTTTTTGGCAGAGGATAGTTATGATCCAACGCAGAATGATACGATCTATCTGATCACAAGCCCACAGACAGATGAGACAGTGACACTCCCGGATGTAGCAGAAGGGGAAGAAACATACGATACGTATCGATTTGCTATTGAAGATCTGAACAGATCATTTATAAAAGATGCAAAAGAAGTCGAAGGATATATGACTTATGAGAAAGTAAGTGATCAGGTATATAAGATCAAATTAAACAAAGAGCTTGCACAGCGTGGATTTTGGCTTTTTACAATGGTAGAAGTTTCGAATGGTCAGGATTCCTGGATCGAACAGAAATCCATACAGATTCAGTGTGAAAATGCAGCAGATGAAAAATTACAGGGCAGTACCAATGTTATCTGGGATGATGAGACAGGTGATATCATAGGAATCGAAGGAGGCAGCTATCGTGACAGCATAGAGATAGCAATGCCATGGAAAAGACATATATCCGTACAATATCTGGATCCGGATGGAAATGCTTATGCCATGTTCATAGATCATTTGCATGTAACAGACGCATGGGGCAATGAGACAAGCGATATCAGTCTGACAGAGGAATATGGCGGATATATTACCATTCTGCCAAAGAAAGCAGGAATATACCGGTTATATTATCAAGTATCCGATGAACGTGAAGCTTCAATGTTCTTGCGTGTTGCGACTCCGAGTGTGGGGATATTTCGAACCCAAAAGGCGAGACCTGCCGATCTGGCAGCAAAAGATTATGAATATGTCTATCACTATGGAAAGACAGATCGTGATTTTTATTTAGTCAGCACAGATGATAATATAACGATTTCTGATGTTGCGATCAAGTCTGTTGTGACAAAGGAAGATGAGGTTGATGTGACTACTCGGGCAGCAGTAACGGTTGATACAAAGACGGAAGGAAAGGTTTATTGTTTGCATGTGCCTGATGGTATTTCGGAAGATCTGTATGTAAATCTTTCTTATACCTGTGACTATGGAGAAAACTATACCGAAGAATGGGATACACAGATTGAGATCCTTCCAAAAGAGACCTTTGATGTCAGTACAGTCAAATGGGATTATACTGCTCCGTTTACCTATGATGGAACGACAAAGAAAGTAGAATTAACAGGATTACCGGAAGGCCTTAGCGCAACTTATACAAATAACGAAGCAACTGAGCCTGGAGATTATACGGCACAGGCAACTTTTGTTTATGATGATACCGAGTATGATGTGCCGGAATTTACAGCAACCGGTTTGGAGTGGAAGATACAACCAAAGCTGCATACGGATGAGCCGGAAGCGACCCCGACACCAACGGCAGACAATACACAAAGTACGCAGGCACCGGTACCGACAGCAGACAATGCACAAAGTACACCGGCACCGGTACCGCCAGCCAATAACCCGCAGGGAACGACTGCACCAACGCAGACACCGGATGTTTCAAAGAACGCTAAGGAGAAGGAACAGGTTAAGGTTGGAACGGTCAAGCAGATTGGCAAAAGCAAATATAAAGTATTATCTGCTTCAAAAGGAAAATATACCGTTGCATTGGTTGGTTATACAGACAAAAAAGCAACAAAGATAACCATTCCAGCAGCAGTTACGATCAATAAAAAATCATATAAAGTAACAGAGATAGGTGTAAATGTTTGCAAAGGATTTAAGAAGTTAAAACAGGTCACAATCTCCAAAAATGTTACAACGATTGGTAAAAATGCATTTTTTAATTGCAAGAAATTAAAGAAAGTGACTATCCAAACACAAAAATTAAAGAAAGTCGGCAAAAACGCATTTAAAAATACCGCAAAGAAATGCAAAGTAACAGTGCCAAAAAAGAAAGCGGCAGCGTATAAGAAAATGTTAAAAAAAGCCGGTATAAAATAGGATATTAAAAATCCTGTTTGTAAAATCACATTTGCTTTTTGGGGGCTGTATTTGTAGAAAAGTTTAAAAGCAGGATCCTTTTGGAGATTCTCTTTTCGATCATTTGTAAAAAAGAGGATAGAAAAAAGGATTCTGTTATTTTTATCCAAAAGAGGAAGACAGGATGTTGCTATCATAAAAAAAGCGAAAAGAAGAGGGGATGTTGCTGTAGTTTTCCCAAAAGGGGGAGGAAGAAGGGGATTGCCGTTCTGCTCATAGAGGAACGAAGAAGGGGACTGCCGTTCTTTACAAAAAAAAGAAAATGGGGTAAAATATAATGATGCGATAAAAAAAGAAAATCAGGAGGGTACCAATGAGGAAGAAAACATGGAAAAAAGCGATGATCTGTTCTTTGGCGGCATTGATGATCGTATCGGTTAGTGGCTGTTCTTCAAAGTCAGGATCAAAAAATACAAAAGAGACAAAAAAAGAAGAGCAGGCAAAAGAAACAAAGAAAAAAGTACCGGATACGGAAGCACAGACAAGTGCTGTATTATCTTTAAGTGAAGTACAGACTTTGAATGCAAATGCTAAAGATAAAAAGTTTAAGGAGTACGTAAGCAGTGATACGAATATTGTAACCGTAACGGAAGATGGTATTGTTCATGCTATAAAAGCAGGAACAGCAGCCGTTACGTATACAGATGGTTCTAATCAATATACTTGTAATATCAAAGTAAAGAAACGCGGAATGGTTTATCCGGTCTTTACGATGATGAAAGGTGAGCATTTAGATATCCAATTTAGTAATAAAGATAGCGGTCTGTCATGGACATCCACCGATTCATCTATTGCTTCGGTGAATGCGAAGGGTAAAGTAATAGCAAAGAAGGTCGGAACGGCTGTGATTACCGGAACGAATAGAGAAAATGTTGTCTATCAATGTAATCTGACAGTTAATAAGAAAATAAAAAATATCATATATCTGACCTTTGATGATGGTCCAAACCGTTATACAACACCAAAGGTATTAAAAATTTTAAAACAGAATAATGTCAAAGCAACTTTCTTTGAACTGAAACCGGCAAAGAAAGATTTTGATCTGACAAAACGTGTGCTGGATGAAGGACATACGCTTGCAATGCATGGATACCAGCATAAATATGATATTATTTACCGTTCAGAAAAGACATATCATCAGAATTTAGATAAGCTTCGTAATCTCTTCTTTAAGAAGTTTGGTGTTTGGTGTACATTAACACGTTTTCCGGGCGGAAGCTCTAATACATGCAGCAGTTACAATCCGGGAATCATGACACGCTTGACAAAGAAACTGGATGGATGGGGATATCATTATTTTGACTGGAATGTAAGTTCAGGCGATGCAAGCAGAGGTACAACTCCGGCACAGGAGATGCATAATCTGAAAAAAGAGACAACAAAGGGACATGACAGCGTTGTGCTGATGCATGATTTCTATAATAACCAGCCTACATTAAAATCACTGGATAAATATATTAAGTATGCAAAGAAAAAAGGTTATACGTTTATGCCATTAACAGCAAGTACGGCAGAGGTACACCATAGAGTGAATAACTAAAGTGACCTTTTTTCTTCCGAAAAAAGGATATACGTTTGTGCCATTAACAGCAAGTACAGCAGAGGTGCATCATGGAGTGAATAATTAAAGTGCCCTTTTTTCTTCCGAAAAAAGGTTATACGTTTATGCCATTAACAGTAAGCACGGCAGAGGTATATCATGGAGTGAATAACTAAAGTGACCTTTTTTCTTCCGAAAAAAGGATATACGTTTATGCCATTAACAGCAAGCACGGCAGAGGTACACCATAGAGTGAATAACTAAAAGTAAATAGAAGAGAAAACAGACAAGGCATTATGCGAAACGCATAATGCCTTGTTTTAGCTTGTAAAGCAATATTGTGGAGTTAGAATCTTTCAAGGATTGATCCTTAAAATTCATCTCAGACTCTTAAAGTGGAGCTGAGGGGAATCGAACCCCTGTCCGAACCCAGATTCAATGTACTTCTACTGTTATAGTCAGTGTTTTAACATTCCCTCCGTATAACGCCCACTAACAGGCTCTATACTTTAGTAGCTTCATAAATTTTCCATCACCGCAAAGCTTTGGCAACAGAGTGTCCCGCTAGTCGACACCGGTGATCCTTGTGGCGGGGCACAAGGGCCGATGAGCTGCAACTAGGCAGCTAATGCTAAATTATCTTCAGCGTTTAAATTTAATTCGAGCTTTTTACGTGGTTCCCGACCACGAACAGCTTCTCCATCTTCAGTGAGCCCGTCGAAACCAGTACAACCCCATGTTGTATGGTTTGTCACTGCATGGCTATCTCTATGGATTCCATGAAAGGATTAGAAACAACTATAGCACAGTAAGATGTTATTGTCAATTTTTTTCGGTATATTTTAATGATTTTTTTTCGGTATATTTTAACATATATTTTTTTGAACATATTATAACAATTTTTTGGTGTTTTAACAGGTATTATGACGTTATCTTGTACTTTTTATTCTTTTTCGATATAATGAGCCTCAGAGAAAAGCAAGTAACATGAAACCGGTATGAATCCGGCAGCTGTTTTCCGGATGGTTTACAGCACAAAAGACAGGAAGAAAAGAGGATGGTTATGAGCATATTTAAAGTAGAATTAAAGAAAGTGGTAGATGACAGTTATGAGATTGAAACCGGGTTTTCACTGGAAAAAAAAATAGTACAGGATATTCAGGATGGATTAGTAGGAAATATACAGAAATTTGCTATTATTACAGACAGTATTGTAAGAGACTTGTATGCTCAGCCTATTTGCGAGCAGATGGTAAAAGCCGGTTATCAGGCAGAAATCTTTTCGTTTCCTGCAGGAGAGAAGAGTAAGACGCGTGCAACAAAAGAAATGGTGGAAGATGCGATGTTAGCCCATGGTTATCGAAGAGACTGCTGTATTATTGCTGTCGGTGGCGGTGTCGTAACAGATTTAGCCGGGTTTGTGGCAGGAACATTCGGAAGAGGAATTCCTTTTATCAATTATGCAACAACATTACTTGCGGCTGCGGATGCATCGGTCGGTGGAAAAACAGCAGTAGATACTCCTTTGGCAACGAACCTGATCGGACTTTTCAACCAGCCACAGAAAGTCTATCTGGACATTGCAACATGGAAAACATTACCGCAAAGACAGCTTGCAAGCGGCATGGCAGAAACGATCAAACATGCCTGTATGGCAAGCAGCGATCTGTTTACTTTCTTAGAAGAACATATGGATGATATTATGCATGTGGAACAAGGTGCATGTGAACATATTGCAAAAGAAAATTGCAAGATCAAATATCATGTTGTTGAAAAAGATGAGAAAGAAAGCGGTTTGCGTGAGATCTTAAATCTTGGTCATACGGTTGGAAGAGCAATCGAAACAGTAAGTGATTATCGGTTATTGCATGGAGAAGCACTTGCTATCGGCATGATTGCACAGGCGCTTTTAGCAGAAAGTCTTGGTTATATGACAAAAGACATGGTAGAAAGAGTAAGATCGTTATACCAAAAAGCAGGTCTTCCGGTTACCATTCCTGCTTATATTGACCGTGAGGAACTGGTAAAGAAATTATATACCGATAAAAAAGTAAAGAATGGTAAACTTCGTTTTGTAGTGGAAAAAGGTATTGGAAATATCGTAGAATTTGAGCCGGGCGTATATGCCACACCGATAGAAGAAAGTGTGGCACGTAAGATCATTGCACAGCTTTAGGAAAGTTTAAAAGAACAGACTCATTGCAAGATAGCCACATCCCCAATGCAGGATTGCGCAACCCCATAAATTTTCATGACGTTCAAAAATAGCACCTAATGCAAGACTCAAAAGGAGTGCTCCCATCATAAATACAAAACCGAAAGGCAGATGCATCAAAGAAAATAAAAGGGAAGTCAAAAAGATAGAGATTTGTTTTTGATATTTGACTTTCATTAATGACTTTACGCTTGTCTGGATAACGCCTCTTGCTAAAAATTCCTGAAAGAAGGCGGTAAACAGATAGATATATGCACCATGCAGGGAGCCTCCGATAAAGTAGTCTTTGATAGGATGACCTAAAAGTATCAGAACAACCTTTGTTAAAAGCAGGGCGATGCAAGCAACGACTCCGATCAATATGGTCTCGATAAAATTCCTTTTTAACGTAGAAAGTTTCGGAATCAGACCAATATCACGCATCGACAGACTGGTTAAGAAAAGGATTTCTAAGAACAAAAGAAATGTCATACCCTCAATCATAAGTGTATATGCAGAAGTTTTTAATGGAATATGCAAAGTAAAACGGATCAGACTCCATGCAAAAAGATAGAGACTGATACAGATGATCAAACCTGCAAAGATAAATGCACAATCGTGTTCATGCTGTTTTAACTGGTAGCGTTCACTTACATCTTCGATCAATAAAAACATTCCCGAAAAATCTTTTTGGTCTGCACAGTCTGTTGCTTTTAGCGGACTGGTATGAAAAGTCAGATATTGAGTGTTTTGTGCTGTCTGGTATTTTAAGGTTTCTGTTGGCATTAGGATCCCTTTATCCAGGATCTTTTTAAAATATTTATTGAAAGCACGGTTTTTGCGGTTTGATAAAAAGAGATAGCGAAAACTATGCTCTGTGATCGATTCTTTTGGATACCCGAAGATTTTTTCACAGGCAGAATTACAATAAGTAATAATGCCTTCCTCATTGATCATCATAATACCATCACTCATATTTTCGAAAACGATTTCTTTTTGATCTTGTGACAGTATTGCAGAATCTGTTTTTTTTGCATCTAATGCGTTCATAATTAAAATCCCTTTCCTGTTTGATTTGATATCTAAAATTAAAAAGACTTTTTGTTGTAAAGTATCGGATTTCTTTTTCATGTACTCTCAGAGTTTTCTGAACAAAAAATCTGCCAAATGGATTTGTTACGAAAAGATTCCGAGAGTACATTTTATTTTACTAGAGAATAAAACGCTTTTTATCGTAGCCAAAAGCAATAAATGATTACAATGTTCAATTATGGATTACAATTCTTACATGGAGAGTAGCCCTCTTTGATCAGTTCGCTGCGGGAAGCTTTTGTCGATTGTGTATTTGCAACAGACATTTTTTTGACACTATAACAGCTTGGAAGATGGAACTTCTTTGTGCTGGTATTGATCACATAAGATGCATTTTTGTCAATCTTTTTAGATGTATTTGTGTTTGAAGACGATTTTTTTGTCTGTCTGTTTGAAGTTGTATGCTGTTTTGTACTTTCGCCGGCTTTCCAGCTAGTGGAAGGAGATGTGTTCCAGCTGATCGTTTGACCGTTTGAAGTAGCCACAATGCTTCCCTGTTCGTCAGTTCGGAAGGTTTTTACGTGATTCTTTCGTAAAAGATTTAAAACACGTGCACATGGGAAGCCGTAGCTGTTTCCTTCGGCACAACTGATCACAGCGTATTTAGGCGATACTGCAGTTAAAAAGGCAGAAGTAGTGCTGTATTTACTGCCATGATGAGCAATTTTTAAAACGTCAGCCTGTAATGTCTTATTTTTAGCGATCAGATCCGGTTCTGCATTCTGGGTGACATCCCCTGTGAACAGAAAAGAGGATTGCATAAACGTCAGACGAAGGGAAAGCGAATTATCGTTTGTGGAATTATATTTTTGAACCGGTCCTGTAATGGTAAACTGAGCTTTTCCCAATGAGAATTTTTGACCGGCAGCAGGATGGGTGGCTGTATAATTTTTGGATTTCATGCTGCTTAGCACATCACGGTAGGTGGCTGTATTGCTCGTGCAGTCTGGTAGCAGGATCTTTTTGCAGTCGAACTTATAGATCACAACATCGAGTCCGCCAATATGGTCTGCATCAGGATGTGTACCTATTACATAATCTAAAGAAGTGAGTCCTTGTTTTTTCAGATAAAGCTGAACGGTTGTACCTTTATCATTGTTACCGGCATCGATCAACATAGCATGTTTTCCCTGTGTTATCAGGATAGAATCTCCCTGTCCGACATCAATGAAGTGTACTAAGAGTTTAGAAGATGTTTTAGTTGTTGAAGAATTGTTTGCAACGTGGCTGGAGGCGCTTTTTTTAGACAAAGAATTCTTTTTGGACTGTGTGGCATTGCTTTTTTTTGCCGGAGAATTTTTTTGTGTCTGTGCAGAAGAGCTTTTCTGATCTGCAGAGCTCTTTTCGGTCTGATTTGAATCTTTTGTCTGATCAGAATCATTCTTTTGGGGCTGTGCTGTATTGCTTTTCAAATCAGTTGTGTCATTATCGGCTTTTGCGGATGATTGTGTATCACTCTGCGATGACACGGCTTTTTGGTCCGTGGTAGAAGTCGTTGTTATATTGCCACATCCGGTCAAAAGAAGCAGCGAACAAAGAAATAATAGGGTTGTTTTTATGTATTTTTTACACACGATAAATACCTTTATAAAACAGTCCTTTTGCTGTATGAAGATAACGCAAAAACTGTTTTATAGCACCTTTCTGTTAGAAATATCCTTTGAAAGATAGTATAGCACAAACACAGTAACACGGAAACTTATGACACAGAAAAAAACAACTGTAAATTTTTGTAAGCCGATAGGGGGTTTATTATCTTTTCAATCTATTGGATATATGGTATATTTATTGAGATAAAATACATATTGCATTGGTAAAAATGCATAGAAAGAGGTAAAAAATGAATGAAAAACATGAACCAATTCGTGACGCAAGGCAGCTTGGCTATCCTAAAATGCTTTTGCTTGGCTTACAACATATGTTTGCGATGTTTGGAGCAACTATTCTGGTGCCGATTTTGGTAAACAGTTACTTTAGTGACTTTTATAAGACAGGCAATGTACAGGTTTTGTCTATTCAGGTCACCTTATTTTTTGCAGGCGTAGGAACATTATTCTTCCATTTTTGCACAAAATGGAAAGTCCCTGCATTTTTAGGATCCTCTTTTGCATTTCTGGGTGGTTTCTCTACGATCGCTTCTTTGAATACAGGAATTTATAAAGGAATGGAAGCAAGTGAGAAGATCCGTTATGCATGCGGTGGTATTGTTGTTGCCGGCTTATTATATATAGTTTTGGCGATTATTGTAAAATTAGTGGGCGTTCAGAAAGTGATGCGTTTTTTGCCTCCGATCGTTACAGGACCGATCATTATCAGTATAGGTCTGACACTGGCTTCTTCGGCTGTATCAAACTGCCAGTCTTTCTGGCCGTTGGCTTTTATTGCATTAGCCGTTGTTATTATCTTTAATATCTGGGGGAAAGGAATGTTTAAGATCCTGCCGATTCTCATGGGAGTTGTGATCTCTTATATTGCAGCAATCCTTTTAAATGCTGCCGGTGTAACATCTGCTTCGGGAGATGCAATTTTAAACTTTTCCGGTGTATCCGGTGCCAGCTTTATCGGCATCCCGCCTTTTGCATTTTGTAAATTTGATCTGACAGCTATTTTAGTTATGGCACCGATTGCATTAGCTACGATGATGGAACATATCGGTGATATTTCTGCTATTTCAGCTACAGTAGGTGAAAACTATATTGAAGAACCGGGTTTACATCGTACATTGATCGGTGATGGTCTTGCTACATCTTTTTCTGCTCTGTTTGGTGGACCTGCCAATACAACATATGGGGAGAACACAGGCGTCCTGGAATTAAGTAAAGTGCATGATCCGCGTGTTGTAAGAATAGCAGCTGTCTTTGCAATCATTTTAAGTTTTATTCCGAAAGTTTCAGAAATCATCAGTTCATTACCATCTGCTATTATTGGTGGTATCAGTTTTATACTGTATGGAATGATCTCGGCAATCGGTATCCGTAATATCGTTGAGAATAAAGTTGATCTGACAAAGTCAAGAAACCTGATCATTGCTGCTGTTATCTTAGTGTCAGCACTTGGATTTACCCAGGGACTTACTTTTGAGATTGCAGGTGTAAGCATTACTTTAACAGGACTCGCAATCGCAGCGATTGCCGGTATTGTCTTAAATGCGATCCTGCCGGGAAATGATTATGTTTTCCCAAGCAAAAATAAGAAAGAACAATAAAAAAGAGAAAAAGTATGTTATAATAAGAACAGTTCTTTCAAATACTTTATAGAAGCTGCATACGAAATGCTGTATTACAAAAAGATTTCAGTGTGCTGTATCGAAAAATGCGTTTGAAAAAAATGATCTGGGGACAGGAATATATCGAAGAAAAGAGGTTTATTATGGAAAATGTAACTATTATGGATCACCCATTGATCAAGCATAAGATTTCACGTTTACGTGATGAAACGACAGGAACAAATGAGTTCCGTGCATTAGTCGAAGAGATCGCTATGTTAATGGGATATGAAGCATTAAGTGATCTTCCTACAGAGGAAGTAGAAGTTAAGACACCGATTGAAACTTGTAAGACACCTGTGATCGCAGGAAGAAAGCTTGCGGTTGTACCTATTTTACGTGCCGGACTTGGTATGGTAAGTGGTATTACAGCTTTAGTTCCGACTGCAAAGATCGGACATATCGGTTTATATCGTGATGAAGTGACACATGAACCACATGAATATTACTGTAAACTTCCTGATCCGATCTCAGAGCGTCTGATCGTTGTAACCGATCCTATGTTAGCAACAGGCGGTTCCGGTGTGGAAGCCGTTGACTTTATTAAACAGCATGGCGGAAAGAATATTAAGTTTCTTTGTATCATTGCAGCACCGGAAGGTGTCAAGCGTTTCCATGAAACGCATCCTGATGTACAGCTTTATGTAGGATGTCTGGATCGTGAGTTAAACAAAGATGCATATATCTGTCCTGGTCTTGGCGATGCAGGCGATAGAATTTTTGGAACAAAATAATCATTTTTTATGCTGATATCGTCATAAAAAGAAAAATGAGTTGTAAAAATAAGATCTCCCTAAAGTAGAAAGAAATGCAATCTGCTTAGGGAGTTTTTTTATGGAATAGGAAATTGCTCGTACAGTAGCGGTACACCAGCAAGAATTGC